>OOCG01000089.1_pt1 | contig 62167 bp, 41 predicted proteins | sample 1671521 | NCBI WGS metagenome assembly OOCG01 (sample SAMN06348165, study PRJEB24527) | human gut metagenome | biome: human gut; feature: ankylosing spondylitis patient; material: feces | host: Homo sapiens | place: China | collected 2015-10
GAATACGGCATACGAGATGTAGCCGTGACTGGAGTTCAGACGTGTGCTCTTCCGATCTAACTCTGCTTACAATATGAAAAAACATAGTTTAAGAAAAGGAAAAATATAGATTTGCGCCCCACAAAACTATACTTTACAGTTTTTAACATTTGATTATTTTCAAAACTCACGTAACTCGGCGATTTAATTTGGCTGCAAAAGAAAAAAGCAGTACCTTTGCATCAGAAATCAGAACAGAAGCATGACTGGTTCTTCTGTCTGAAAGAGAAGAATTCATTCACATATTTATATTATTAACCCTTTAAAAACTAAAAATTATGGCAAAACGAGGAACATTGAAGTATCGTAAAATTACCCGCACTCCACAGAGTGGAGAAAATGCAAACAAGAAAATGTGGTACGCCACCACCGTAACCGACCGAGAAGTGAGCTTTGAGGATTTCGTGACCCACGTATCCGAGCACAACTCTCCTTACTCCCGAGGCACTGTCCACGGAGTTTTGATGGACACACTCGACTGCCTGCAGGAACTCATCCTCGACGGCAAGAGCGTACGTTTCGCCGACCTCGGTCTCTTCTCCATCGGCATGACTTCCAAGGGTGTGGACTCTAAGGACAAGGTTTCTGCTGCCAGCGTAGAGGGCGTTCACCTCATCCTGCGCAATACCAAGTCTTGGAGCAACACAGAACTTCGCAAGAAGTGTCGTATCGAGGAATACAACGCCTACGGAAACACCGAAGATACCGGTAATACGAATGGCGATGACCCAAATCAGGGCGGTTCAACGCAAGGCGGAGGTTCTAACACAGGAACCGAGGGAAGCGGTTCTCAGGGCGGTTCTCAGGGAAGCGGAAGCAACCCATCCGGTGGCAACACTGAGGGAAGCGGAAGTGACGACGGATCCTATGATTTGAAGTAATCCCTGCCTCTCCTTCTCACCAAAATCGCAGCATAAACTGCTAATTCATTCATTATTAACCCTTTAAAAACTAAACAAAATGAAGAAAGAAACTTGGAAAACAATTCTGCAAATCGCAATCAGCGTACTCACTGCATTGGCTACCACTTTGGGTATTACTTCGTGCAGTCTATAAAATCAAATGAGTGCAGCCGAAAAAGGCTGAAAAGTAAAGCCGAAAAAGGCTGAAAAGTAAAGCCGAAAAAGGCTGAAAGACAAAGCCGAAAAAGGCTGAAAGACAAAGCCGAAAAAGGCTGAAAGCAAAGCCGAAAAGGGCTGAAAGCAAAGCCGAAAAGGGCTGAAAACCAAAAGAGGGTGTGTCAGAAATTCATGACACATCCTCTTTTTTTTATTTCATCAAAGTTTTTTCTTCATCAAAGTTTTTCTTCCTATGGGTTTTACTTCTCCAAAACCTGCAAATCCTGATAGAACCAGACATTCATCTGATTGGCTCCTCTATGATTCCAAGCATAATAAGGAATCAAGGTGAGCTTCTGATTCTTCACGGAAACCTTGCCATCAGCAGCCTGATCGAGCACCTGAGCAGCGGTCTGGATAGCCTTCACTGAGAACGCAGGAGCACCCTTAGTCTCTGTATTTGAAATGCTATAACCATCTATCACTGAAAAAGCTGGATTCTTGGCTACAACGCTGCGAAGAACAGGAGCACCATCATTATCCACTGCCTCTGCGCAATACACTAATGGTCCACGCTCTACTGCCACCTTGCCTCTGTCGTCAGCCACTTTTCCGTTAGCCACAACCGTGCGTACAGGCATATCAAAATGGATGCGGATTACATCACCCTTCCTGATATTCTTCACTGGCAGATAACCCTTGTTGGCAGCCAGATCAGCCTCCACAGCCTTGCCGTTCACGCTCACGCTATAAGCAGGTTGCTCGGCATCACTATACTTATAAAGGTCGCTCGGAACCACCTGATTGCGAACCCATCCAGGAATGCGCACCAGCAGATTGGCACCCTTCACACCACTCTTCTTCACCACAATCTTGATATCGCCATTCCAAGGATACTCAGTAGTCTCCTCCAGCACCACTTCCTTGCCCATCACCTGGATAGAAGAAGTATTTCCGGCAAAGAGATTCACATAGATATCCTTGTCCTTCACGCCATAGAGATAACCCGGCAATGAAGGGATAAAACGGCTCAGATTGCTCGGACAGCAGGCGCAGCCAAACCAAGGTTGGCGGGTGGTGGTACCGTCGGCATTAAACTTGTATTTGCCATCGCTCGACAATGGGTTCGGATAGAAGAAGCGGCCTCCGTCCATGCTCATGCCCGAAATCACACCATTATAAAGTGTGCGCTCCAGACAGTCGATATACTTGCTCTCGCCATGCAGGAGGAACATGCGCTCATTGAGATACACCTGAGCAATGGCAGCGCAAGTCTCGTTGTAGGCAGTCATGTTAGGCAACTCATAGTCGGCTCCGAAAGCCTCTCCGGCATGACGGGCACCCACACCGCCCGTGAGATAATACTTCTTGGAAACGATATTGTTCCAGATGCGGTCGATAGTCTTGATATAATCCGAATCACGCGTCAGGGCAGCCACATCAGCAATTCCGGCATACATATATCCGGCACGCACGGCATGTCCCCATGCCTCACTCTGCTTCAGGATAGGCTTATCGCTCTGGCTGTAGGCATCGTGGATAGAGGTGGTTCCGCGGGCATCGAGGAAGTATTTAGCCTCGTCGAGATACTTCTTTTCGCCCGTAAGGGTATAGAGGCGAGCAAGTGCCATTTCGGCTATCTGATGACCCGGCACAACCCTGTGCTGACCGGCTTGAGGACCCACTTCCCTGATCACACAGTCGGCATATCGCTTGGCAATATCGAGGAATTTTCTGCTGCCCGTAGCCTGATAATGGGCGCAGGCTGCATCCACCATGTGACCGAGATTATAAAGCTCATGGCTCAGCACTTCCACCTTGCTCCAGCGGGTAGCGCCCGACCAACCGTGAGGATGTTTCGGATTGATGGTTCGAGCGGTATAGAGATATCCGTCAGGCTCCTGCGCAGCACCCACCACATTGAGCACACTGTCGATATAGGCCTTCATCTTCTTGTCGGGATAGGTCTGCAGGATATAGCTGGCTCCCTCGATGGTCTTATAGACATCGGTATCATCAAAAGAGAAGCCCATAAACTTGCTCACGTCCCACTCTTTGGTATCGAGACCGGCATGGCCCGGATGCTGCAAGGTATAGGCTGCCATCTCGAAATTCTTGTAGCGGTGCTCGCTCTCACACTTGCTGAAAGCCAACGGCACAGTTACCTCTCGGGCAGCCTTCAGACGCGCACCCCAAAAGGTATTCTGAGCGATTTTCACACTGGTAAAGGGTACCTGAACAAAAGGATATCCATTGTCCAGAACCTTGGATTTCTGGGATGCTGAACTCTTAGACTTCGCTGAAGAAGCCTTGGTAGAAGCACCAGCAGACTTGGCTGAAGAAGCCGTGGCAGCCATAGCCGAAGCCTGTAACGCAGCAGGAGCAAACATTGCGGCAGAGAGTAAGACTGCAGAAAAAATTCTTTTTTTCATCACTTTATTAGGTATTTTATAGTTATATTGTTGCATTTAATTATTCTGATATACTCAAGTTTCGTTTGTAAGCTCCACACGCCCAGAACCAACGGTCACCGGCGCATAGCGGAAAGGTAAAGGACAGAAGCCCCTTGCCCTGGGTAGGAGCTTTTGGGCCTTCAGCCCGTACTTAAACCACATGCGAAACTTCTGTGATATATATACGATTGAAAAACTAACTCCCTCAAAAAGGTGTAAGTTTGACACAAATCGTTTTCGGATGCAAAAATAATAAAACTTTCAATACAAAGCAAATAACTATCAATAAAAAATGGGCACAAATCACGAAAATCATGATACATGCCCACATTTATAACCATTTATACCCTATCGGGAGTAGCCTAATACTGTGCTCTTAAAATTATACCCTATCGGGAGTAGCCTATATTTTTTAAACCCATTTTATACCCTATCGGGGCAAAATTAGATATAAAAAACAGTTTTTTACTACTCTAAGCGATGTCAATTTCAGTTTATTCAGTTTTTTTTGTGCATAAACAAGCGAATAAAGGCTAAAGAAAGATATTCAAGAACCCCTTGAAAAGTTATAGTCCCCACTTTGAAAAAGTTCAGGAACCCCTTTAAAAAGTTCAGGAACCATTAAAAAATCAGAAACCATTAAAAATCAAGAACCATAAAAAATCAAGAACCATAAAAAAGTTCCAAAAAACCTTTTCTATATGAGGTTTCAAGGAACTTTTTCAAAACACTATTTTGTGACTAATACGATTCTCTTTGTTTTCAGATTACCTTTCTGAACGCCCGATGCAGCAGACTGATGACCAGAAGCAGCAGACTTTTGACCAGATGCAGCAGACTTTTGACCAGACACCGCATTCTCGCAAGCAACTGTCAATTCAACCTTAGACGGCTGAGTTCCAGCTCTTAAGATCACAAGCGCAGAACCCTGATAGAGCGCACGATCGGCAGTCTTGTTCAACTGCTTCTTGCCCACGTGCAACTCATCCGAATTAATATTTCCGTTATCCACCGCCACGATATCCGCGTCACCCTTCACCGTGAAAGTCAACTTGCTGAAGGCGTTCTTATCCTTCAGATCCATCACTCTCCTGCCTTTCTTATCTACGGCATACACTCTCACGTGCATCAGATCCTGTCCGTCAGCATGCCAGGTTTCAGCATCAGGCACCAACTTCAGCGTCACAGCCTCGCCCGTAGTCTCTATCTGATGACGAGCCACAACCTTGCCATTCTTCCGAGCCACAGCCAGCAGAGTGCCAGGCGCATAAGCGATGCCGTCCCACTTGATGCGGGCACGCAACTTAGGGTCGTCACTGTTCTTCTTCACACCCAAACTCTTGCCGTTCAGGAATAGCTCCACCTCGTCACCATTGGTATAGGTATAGAGCGAAACCTTCTCGCCTGCCTCCCGGTTCCAGTTCTCAGAAAGCTTGCCAGCCGAAACATTGATGCCGTTCCATTGCACATTGCCACCAGCCTTCTCGATGATGCCGATATGCACAGTAGGCTCGTCAGAGAACATACTTTTCACGAAATAAGCATCCGGTTTCGGTTGCAGAGACAGGTCGAAAACGCCCTGATTCCAGCCCTTAACAGGCCATCCCATACTCTCGCCCAGATAGTCGATGGCACCCCAGTAAGCTAACCCGAGCACCTTATCGCGGTCCATCTCATAGAAGTTAGGACCCATCGCAGCCGTGCTCGCCTCACTCTGATAGAACGTCTTTTCCGGATAGCGCTTCATGTCGCCAGGGAAGTACATATACCTATAATTATAGGAATTCACCTCGGTTGCCACAGCCAGATCAGCTGGAATAGAATCGGTATCCAGATTGCGATAGCGCGGATGCATGGCCACGGTAGTGAGACGGGTGTCGTCGTAGCGATGGAGCAGTTGCTTCTGCAGTTCATAAGCCGTCACACCCCAGTCGTTGAAAGGCAGATTGGAATACTGCTGCAGTTCATTACCCAAACTCCAGAGCACCACAGACGGATGATTTCTATCTCGCTTCACCCATTCCGGAATATCCTTCTGCCAGAGACTCTCCCAATCTACTCTGCCACCGGCATACTGCGCCAACCACTTATCATAGAGTTCATCCACCACGAGAATACCCAATCTGTCGCAAAGTCTAAGGAAGTCTTCGCTATAGGGATTATGGGAGGTTCTCACATGATTGAATCCGAACTCTTTCATCATCTTGAGTCGCTTCTCGATGGCACGTGGATAGGCTGCTGCACCTAACGCACCGAGCGTATGATGATTGGCAAAACCCTGCAAGAGCACCTTCTTGCCATTAACGAGCAAACCATGCTGCGGATTCATCTCGATAGTTCTCACACCAAAGGGTTCTCGTATCTGGTCAGCCACCTTTCCCTCGTTATCGTAAAGCGTAACCTCGGCAGTATATAAATAAGGTGTATCGCACGACCAGAGTTTGGCATTCTCTATCTTGAGGGCCGGCAATTCATACTCTCTGTCACGCCACTTGGCATTGAAATCCACATCCGTTTTCTGCTGCGCCACAACATGGCCGTCAGCATCCAAGATTCTGACTTCTACAGGAATGAAAGTTCCAGCAGCCTTCACCTTTTTCTGCTGGTTGAAGATGTTAGCCCGAATCTTCACTTCCTGATTGTTGACGGTACGGATGAAGAGCGGATGGCGAGGGAAATACAAATCCTTGTCGGTGACGATAAGGTTGACATCCCGATAAAGACCTGCACCGGTAAACCAGCGGGAGTTGTTCGGATTGCGGGTATCTGCCTTCACTGCTATCTCATTAACTTCGCCAAACTTGAGCAACTTGCTCACATCTACATCAAAGCCGAGGTAACCATAGTCAGTACCTCCTATTCGCTTACCATTGAGGTAAACATCGCCCACGAGCATGATGCCCTGGAAATCGAGGAGAATGCGCTTGCCCTTCCACTCGGCCTTCGGAGTCAGTTCATAGCGATACCAGCCGATACCCATTTCCTTGAAGCCACGTGGACTCAAACGGCTGCGAACATTACTACCTGCATCACTATTATCAGGACGTTCGCTGGCATCAGGAGCCACCCAGTCCTGTCCGATCAGGAAATCGTGAGGCAGGTTGACTACCTCATCATTAGCCTGCAAATTCTTCAGCATATTCACGTCGGAAACATCCCCACGATGGAACTGCCAACCTCTGTCGAGAGAAATCGTATCTCGGACTGATGCAGAAGCAGTGCCAGTAAATGCAGAAGCAGTGCCAGCAGAAGCATTACCAGCAGCTGAAACCAACATCAGCAGGCCAGAATAGAAAAAATATTTTACTGTCATATATTTCATTCAAAATTATTATTTCAAATATTTAGCCAAAGGACTCTTCATTTTCTTCAATCCCTTCGCCACGCACTTTGCGTTATGACGAGCACCCTTGAGAGAGGTGTGCGTATGATCTTTCTTGTAATATTCTTTCACTTTCTCCTTACCTATCTTATCATAAGAATCGGCAGCGATATTGTGAAGGTCGAGGAAAGGAACTTCGGTCTCTGCCACCACTTCTCTGTACCACTTGCCATAGGTATCGTTGCGACGCTCCATCTTGCCATGTGGCCACTCATTGCGAGGAGTCAGGGAAACCAAAATAGGATGAGCGCCCTTCTCGTAAACGTCCTGAATGAACTTCTTCAGATACCAGCCGAAAGAATAAACTACCTCAAACTGCTTGCTCTCCTGCATCTGATAGACATTGCAGGTATCCTTGGCACAAGGGATGGAACCGCGCATCTTCTTGTCGGTCAAGGAACAGATGTCGTTATGACCGAACTCGATGAGCACGTAGTCGCCCGGCTGCAGACTGTTATATACCTTCTCCCATCTGCCCTCATTGAGGTAGGAACGGCTGCTGCGACCCGCCTTGGCAGCATTCACACAAGTAATCTTCTTAGGATTGAAAATGGTATAAGCCTGAGAGCCCCAGCCCCACATACCATCCTCTTCCTTGTCAGCATTCTTTACGGTACTGTCGCCAGTAAAGAAAACCACCGGCTTGCCCTTCTCTCGCTGAAAATTCTCCACCGGCAGAGCCACATTGATCATCATCGCCTGCAACGGAGCCAGACTTGGGTCCTTACTCTCTGCCAATCCCTCAGCAGCCGAACGGGCATTCATCATCGCACCGAAACGGGAGGTGTGGATATGGTCCTTGAAGAAGTGATACTTCTCCTTCCAATGACCGTAACTGTCGAGTTTGGCAGCCGAAATCTCATTCAGATCTACAAAAGGAACGCCCTCCTGCTCTGCCACCTGCTTCGCCCAGAGACCGAAAGTCTTATTCACGCGCACAATCTTATCATTCTCATCATAGGCATCACGAGGAGTAAGCGACATCAGGATAGGATGAGCACCGAGCGCCTTGCAGTCGTTGATATACTTGCGCATATACTCGCCGTAGGTATAGACGGTCTCCTTCACGCCCGTCTCCTTGATGGTTACATTGAGCGAATCCTTGCCGATACCAGGAATGCTGGCACGCGCACGACCGCTATCGTAAGGACCGTTATCATTATGACCGATAGAGATGATCACCCAGTCGCCAGCCTTGATTCCCTTGCGTACATCCGGCCAGAGACGGTTATAGAAAGTACGGCTGCTCATGCCTCCGAGCGCCTGATTTTCTACCGTAATCTTATTCTCGTCAAAGAACTCATGTTCGTAGTAGCCCCAGCCCCACTGGCCGTTATTACCATTGCCGAGCGTACCGTTGCGCATGGTAGAGTTGCCTATCAGGAAGAGTACAGGATTGTTGCCCTTTCTGCTGGTTCCAGGAACAATGCGGGCGGTCATCGCCTTGTTGAGACTGTCCACTGTATTGTCAATCACATGGTTAACATCTTCCATCGGTTTTGCCACCTGGGCAAAAGAAGCAGTTGTTGCCGCCATCAGCGACATTGCAAACAATATTCTTTTCATTAGCTACGTATTTTTATCAAATTATTATCGTTATATTATATACAAGAGAATTCTTCACTCTTCGTTCTTCATTCTTCACTTAATCCTTTCTGCACGATCAGGCAGATAATATCCCAGATGAGGAGGTTGATTATATCCAACATTCTGCCAAGCCACACTCAGGCGATAGATGTGATCGTGCATGAGCGTAGGAATGCGGTATTCCGTCGGGATATTCGTAGTGAAAATATTCAGATGAGAGGCATCGCTCTCGTCCCAGTAGATCACCTCCTCGCGCCAGTCACCGAAGATATCAGCCTGCAGATTAGGAGTAGCCTTCGTCCAGTTGTTGCTCACAGAATGTCCCATATCACTGAGATGCTTTCCGTTGCTCAAAGGCAGTGGCACCGCCTTCTTTCCGTTCCATTTCTGCAGGTACGGAGCAAAATGCGGCCTGCGACCGTTGGCAAGCAGTTCGTCCTGCAGGTCGCCATCCCAATAGATTCTGAAGTTCATCGCCGGCATTTGGGAAGGGTCGTCAGCTATCACTTTTCCATGACAATCCCTTACTTCCTTACTGTCTAAGCTCCACATTTCAAAGCCCCGATGACGCCCATCAATATCCGCAGCCACACCCCTTCCGGTATCGTCTCTATCCAGCGTACGGTAGAGAATCTCGCCAGTACGGGCATCCCGGAAATCAGAACCATAAGGCTTCTCTTCGTGTACCATAAAGACTTCCAAGCCCGGTCTGTCTGGGTCGAGATCAGAGAGATGGAGCGCATCGCCATGACCGAGTCCCGTGGAATACAACAGACTTCCATCGTGATTGATGGCTGCCGAACCATAGGTAATCTCGTCGCATCCATCACCATCCACATCTCCTACAGCCAAGCTATGAGCGCCCTGTGCAAAGGCCGTCGCAGAGAGACCATGCGCCTCCTTGATTACCTTGCCTTCGCCATCTATCACCACCCAGTCGTGAGGAGTGAGAGAAGCATGCAACCACTTCGTCGTCAGTTGTTTACCATCGAAATCCACTGCCCAGAGATAAGAACGGGTGTAGTATCCTCGGCACATCACGGCACTCGGCCGATGGGCAGCTCCATCAAGATAAGCCACGCCAGCGAGGTATCTTTCGCCACGGTTGCCATAGTTGTCCTGATCGCCCCAAACAGACGAATAAGCAGGAAAGCCATCAGCCTCAAGTCGTTCACCCTCAGCCACTTGTCTGCCCACACCGAAAGCCCTGTTAGGATTATACCAGATGGTATGCATCGCCTTCCCCGTCTCGCCATTGAAGACCGTGAGCAATTCCGGACCATTCTTGATACGTCCACGATTGTTGCGATAATCAGCCGCGTTATCGAGCGAACGAATCTCTGTATCTGTAGCCGATTCGCTGACAAATCTGCCCTGTCCATCGATGCTTCCAGCCGAAGTCTTGCAAATCATTTCTGACTTTCCGTCGCCATCAAAGTCGAAAACCAAAAACTGGGTATAGTGGGCCCCAGCACGGATATTCTTACCCAGATTGATGCGCCAGAGCTGTTTTCCGTCGAATTTATAACAATCAAGAATCACATCGCCCGTATAGCCATCGTGGGAATTGTCGTGAGAGTTGGAAGGGTCCCATTTCACTATCAATTCATACTCACCGTCACCATTCACGTCGCCCACGCTACAATCGTTCGGGGTGTACACATAGGCCCGTCCATCTGGAGCAGTGCCACCCTCAGGACGGTTGATGGGCAGTGACTTATACAGATCAGTCCAAGGCTTCACTGGTTTAGAAACCTCCCGTTGCATCTGTGCATCCATCTTCGGCTCATCCTGATAACTGATCAGGCGATAAGAATGTGCAGGAGAACCTTTTACATCAGTAAAGTTGGTCACCCGGATATGATGAGCAATCACTTTTCCATCCCGCTCTATATCAAAACAAACATTCTTGCTGTCTGTACCGAGGAGTCGCCAACTGAGATAGATTCCCTTTCCGGCAGCCGGCAAAGCCACCAGTCCACGGTCAAGGCGTTCCATCGGAAATTGTGAAGATTTCTGCCCAAATGCACTATTTTGCTGACCATAAGCGAAACCATTCTGTTCATAGACGTTTCTCTCCTGTCCAGAATCACTACTCTCCTGTCCATAAACGCAATTATTTCCAAATGCGCAGAAGACAGAAAGAAGCGAAAGAATATATAATTGTCTTTTTCTCATCAGTAGATTGTCTTTTCTGACATTTATTATAAATTTAGAATTTCTCTGCAAAAGTAAAAAAAATAATGCAATTTTTGCTTTATATTTTGCTTATTTTTCTCTATTTTTTGGCAGCGGCTTTTTTAAAGGTAAAAAGGCTTTTTTAAAAGGTAAAAAGGTAAAAAAGTAAAAAGTAAAAAGGCTTTTTTAAAGGTAAAAAAGTTAAAAGGTAAAAAAGTTAAAAGGGATAATGAAGTGAGAAAGACGATAAAATGAGAAAGGAGAAATGAGAAAATAAGAGGGCGTGCCATAGACTTATGACACACCCTCGTTTAGATTTCATTAACTATATTATAACCAGCAAACTAAAGTCTTTACTGAAAATTTTTCTTGGATTACTTCAAGGTAACCTTGATAGTTCCCTTAGCAGTACGGACAATGTACAAGCCAGGAGCCAAACCACGACTCTTCAAGTCGCTCTGCAAGGTAGCCATAGAAGTCTGCAAACTCGTCATGCGGAAGCCGTTGAGCGTATAGACATCTGCCTGGAATGAACCAGCGTCGAAACCAATCTCACGGATACCTGTAGCATTGGCTACATAGACAACTCCCTCTGTAAGGAACTTGCTTGTATCCCAACCCAAACCATTAGGGAGCGCCTGCAAGTCAAAGGTAGGAGTACCGCTGATTGTGCCAGCGCAATCAAGAACTCTCACATAATCACCCTCTTTAGGCGTCCATGTATTCTTATAGGTAACATAGATGGTACCATTCAGAACAGCGTTTCCACCTACGTTGAGGAATGCCCATGCAGGAGACTTCGCACCGGTATATGAATTTACCGAGATAGAATCTGCCTTGGTCTTGTTCACATAGATGCCAGAACCAACCTCAGCATTCAAGTTCTTCTGGATGAAGATAACACCCGTATTGCTGGTCTGCGATGCAGGCTTATTAGTTCCTGGGCGCAAGGCTCCGCCATTTAGAAGGTTGATACCGTATGCATAACCCACACCACGAAGCTCACCGGCATCCTGAACATAGAGGATGGTAGGAGTCGTCATAGATGAAGTAGCAGCAGCCTTGTTCAGCTTCACAGCACCATCCACAATCTTCAAAGACTTAGCATTGGCAAGAACATTCTCACTTGAGATAGTCCATACACCCGTACCATTCTTCACTACAGAACTACCATTGATAGAACCCTTGAACTCAAAGTCTGTACCCTTACCACCAATCGTCAAAGTATTGGTACCAGAACCGTAGTATCCACCATTACTGATATATCCATCACCCGTCAGAGCACCGATAGCAAAGCTCTTGCCGTTGGTACAGAATGCATAGTCCTTGGTAGTAAAGCGAGCATCTACATTCAAAGTTGCCAAAGGCATACCCTTGGTACTATTGAAGTCAAACACTGGCTCATACGAGTTCTTGTTGCCACGCTTGGCATTGATGGTTCCCTCGAACTTACTCCAATCGCCCTTAAACTGGCAACGTACCCATGTCGCATAGATATCGATGGTTCCCTCACCAGTCAGCTTACCTGTATAGTCACAACGTCCATCAGGATACCAAATACCAGACTTACCCTTAGGCACCTCGATATTCACATTATCCGAGTTGCTGCTGTAGATACTATTATTTGCCTGCAGCACTACCTTGCTACCATTCAGCACAATCGTCTTGCCATTGAAATGGGCATCCTGGAAGTCATAGACTGTTCCGGCCTTGATATAGAGCTTGTCGAAATCGGCTGCACAGTTGAGTTGCAGTGTTCCATTACCCACCTTATAGAGATCTCGATTGGTTCCCTTATTCGCCTTGCTGATACCGCCATTCACAATCAGATTGGCACCATTAGCAGTCTCTATCTGACCACCATTCTCGCCCAATACAATAGGATGAGAAGAAGTCATGGAAGCATTTACCCACAACTTACCTTGGTTGGACATAGTAATGGTATTATCGGCTGCACCTAACGAACCATATTCGAGACCATCCTTATTGGCAAGCGATGTAGGTTTGAGATAACCGCCATCAATATAGGTTCCGCCTGTATATCGGTTGGTATTCTTGATATTGACAGCCTTCGAACCCTTCAAAGTAACAGAGCCGTTGCCCTCGATAGCGCCCTTACCAGACAAGGTATATTCCTTGCTGTTATTGTTGAAGACGATGTTGCCAGGAGCGAGGTCCTCATTGATCTCTACTTCAGACTTAACGGCAGTATCATCGAAGGTTACGTTATCACCTGAAACGAATTTATGATCGGAAGAAGCGAAGTTCTCCGACTCCATCAGATCCCATATAGAACCGTTGGCACCAGTCCAGACTACAGACTCGCTGTCGCGTGAATCGCTCACCCTAATAGTCAACTTGCCATCAGCATACTTTAAACTGTATTTCTCGCCAGAGAGGCCTTCCACGGTGATGTCAGCCAAGTTGCCAGTCAGCTCACCTACCTCTGCCAGTGTATAGGTACCAGGCTGAGGAGCCGATGTAAACTCGAATACTGGAGCAGAATACTGAGGACCGTTCGCCCAGTTCTTCTTTTCGATACTCATCTTGGAAGCTACCAACTTATCAACATTCCCGCCGTTCACATCGAAGATGACGCGAGCACCGAAACCGAGCTGGAGATCAGAAGTAGTAAGCGTACCCACCTGGTCCTTACCGCCCGGACGGATGATAGAACCATAGTCGGCCTTGATACCGCCCTTGAAGTTACCGCCGTTGGAATTCAACTCCGCAAAGCGGTTCAGCCATACCGGACTCTTCTCCATCGTTCCGTCAAACTGCAGCGTACCTGCCCACACATCAGTTTTGCCAGTGTAGGTCTGGGTTACGTTAGGAAGAACGAGTGTACCGTCGCCCTGCTTCACTAAGCGCATATTGCCAGAGAAAGCACCGCCAGTGAGGGTATGAGTATAATAAGTATATTTGATTTCAGTATCCTTGACTCTGCACTCGCTCTGAGCCGTACCCTGCACCCATGAAGGAGCATTGTCGGTAAAGATAGCAGGAGCAGCACCATTAACCACGCTTACAGTGGCATCGCCTGCAGTAGCGAGAAGCGCATGCTTGCCATCAAAAGACTTAGTGATAGCAGAAGACACCTCTTCACGACCCGTAGTGGTGAGTGGTGGAGGAGCTATCGTGATGCCTTCCAGTTCACCGAGGAAGTAAGAAGCGTGAGGAGGCTGGTTGTAACCGCATGGCTGCCATACCATCGCATTGCGATACTGATGATCGTACCACAGAGAGTAGTTGCGCCAAGGAGTCGGAGTCGTAGTGGTATAGATGCGGATATTGTTGCTACCCGTTCGCTCTATCACTTCCTCACGCCAGTCGCCGAACACATCGCCCTGGAAACAAGGAGTTGCCTTGGTTGAATTGTTGGAAAAAGCGCCCGTGAGGGTTGCTATAGTACCCTGTCCAGGCTTGGTTACCTCTGTATTATTGAAGCATTCCTCCTGCAAATCGCCATCCCAGTAGATACGGAAGTTCATACTCAGACCATTCGTATTCAGAGATACATGGTCATTGGTAATGGTAGATATCGGCGTATCATGCGCACTGTGACCTACGGCACCAGGAATGTCATTATAGAAATTACCAGCCAGGCAGCGACCATCATCGTTGGTATCTGTCTTGCGATAATATATCTTGCTGGTAGTTGCATCGCGATAGTTGTTGGATGGATTATCCTCATTACAAGCGAACATCTCCTGACCATGGATATAAGGATTAAAATCACTTACATGCTGAGAATCACCATGACCGAGACCAGTAGTGGAAAGTCCCTTGCCGTTATCATCGATAACCATAGAACCCCATACTATCTCATCACGTCCATCCCAATCCACATCGGCAATGATATAGTTGTGATAACCTTGACCATACCAAGGAGAACCCGGCTGGTTGTTGGTCCACTTCCAGCGAACATTCAGCGCATGAGTATTAGGATCCACATCGTATGCGATAAACTTGTGGCGGGTATAGATACCACGACCCAGGAAGATACTTGGATGCTTGCCATCCAGATAAGGAGCACCGAAGAAGTACTTACTGCTGCGATGACCATAACCATCACCCCAAGCTGTCTTCAAATCAGTCTCGCCTGCTTCCAGACGCTTCAATGGGAAATCTATGCACTGGTATGGTTTACCCGTAGCACCCTCGCAATACCAGAGGAACTCCTTGCCATAATGGGTAAACCATTCTACGCTTCCTTCAGCCTTTGGCTGGCGATAGTTAGTCCATGCAGAACCATTCTTGCCGTCAGCCCCAATAGTATAGGTAGTACCATCAGCCATGTGTACAGTAGAGCCTTCTTCAAGTCGCATTACGACTTCTGCCTTGCCGTCCATATCCCAGTCGTAACCTACGATATTCTGCTCGTTGTTCTGGAAGTCGCCCATGTTAGGACCACAGTTCACCCGCCAGAGAATCTTACCGTCCTGCTTCAGACAGGCCAGCATAGTATATTCCTTGGTCTCAACGCCATTGATGGTAGGTCCATTCTTTGGATAAAGCTGTTCACCTTCCTGCTGGTTGGTGAACTTCATGAGAATCTCCAACTCGCCATCGCCATCCACATCGGCACAGCAGGCATCGTTAGGGATATAAGTTGACTTCAGGGCAGCAGGATACTGGATTTTTACTTCCTTATAATTAGTGTTGAAAACTGTAGCTTCCTTGGAAGCTGCCTGCTCTACCCCATTCACAACCGCCCTTACGGTATAAGTGTTGCTTGATGAACCAGACTTGTCTGTAAAGTTGGAAACATCGAGGGGTTCTGAGTTTACCTTAGTACCATTTCTGTAAAGATTGTACTTTACATCATAGTACTCATCAGCCTGGATACGCCAAGAGCAGTACACACCATTTGTGGTTTGCACTGCAATGAGTCCACGATCCAACTTATCGGTAAAGCGCTGGGCATTTGCTCCCATACTTACCAACAATGCTAAAGCAGATGTTGCGAGTAGTTTTTTATTCATTATTGTAGGTTTTATTGTTTTTATTCTTGTTTATTGACGATTCTTGTCGATTATTGTTGTTTATTCAGGTTTAACTGATTTGTTGGCAAAAGTACACAGAATATTTGAGAAGGCATCCATAAAATATGATATTTAACCTTATTATTTTGAGAAAAGGGAATTTTTAAAGGTAAAAAGGTAAAAAAGTAAAAAGGTAAAAAAAAGAAAGATAGAGAAAGGAAAGAATACAGAAAAAGAGAAGAAAGACAAAAAAGGTATAAAAAAAGAAGACAGAGAAAGGAAAGAGGACAAGAAAAGAGAAGAAGACAGAGAAAGGAAAGAGAAGGACAAGAAAAGAGAAGAAGACAAAGAAAGGGATGCATCACTGCATCCCTTTGCAAGAAAATGATTGATTCAATCTCGGCAAATTATAGAAACCATAATTGCCAATACTTTATCAATGAAACAAATTACTTAAGCTGAGCACCTGCTACAGAGAATGTCTTGCCATCCTTGACGATAACAACACCATTCTTGGTTACTACCTTCTTCACTGCTGAAGCTGAGGTCTCTGCTGTATTTACATTCTTGATACCAGAAACGCCTGGATTAAAGCCCTTGTAAGTCATTACCTTTACGTCGCAGAGAGCTGTATCGTAACGGAAGAGATTGAAATTCTCACCTGCTACACAAACAGTTGTCTTGTTGCAATCACCCTTGTCAGGACGGTCGTAACCACCACGAGTGTGAACGATGTAGAAGTTTGGCTTGTTAGCATCATCAGATGTATATTTAGCGTCGAGACTTAAAGTAGCATTGTTAACAGCAGTGTTGTAGTAAACAATACCCTCGAGTGGGAAGATGCTCCATGCAGAAGCTACATACTTAGAGTTGGCAATGAAGTCTGCAGTTGGAGCCAAAGGAGCAAATGCTGTTGTTGCATCCTCAGGAACCTGAACATTCCACTTGGCATCATTAGTACCAATACTTGCCATATCATAGAAACCATGACCCTTCTTGGTAGATACATAGTTATCTTTATCTGCCTCTGTGCATGCAGTAGCTTTACCATTTTCATCATAACCATACATCTGGGTTGAATAAGCGCGGTCCCAGTGTGACTTGTTGGCATTATCAACAATCTCAGTTACAGTGAAGCCAGTCTTTGCTGCATCACACTCCTCCTTAGTCCAAGCATAGTCCTTCTTATCAGCTACTATGTACTCAACATCGTTTTCTACAGTAACCTTCTCTGATGGAGCGTACCACTCTACAGGGTGGGTACCGTCGTATGAATAAAGTTCCAATGAACCCTGACCATCCAATGCAATAGTCTCACCTGTCCTCACATCACCCTCAGTTGTCACACCATCAACAGTCTTCTTATAGTGGATAGTAACTGTAGGCTTCATCAAAGTCTCAGAGTTATCAGCCACAATCTGATAAACCTTCTTGTAGCCCTCTTCTACGTTTACAATTGAAGCAGATGGAGTAGGCATGGAAATCTGCTCGCAAACTACATCGTTGACAACCTCGTTAGACTTGTTGGTATCGTCATCATCAAGAGTTGTCCAAACCTTCAACTGACCAGACCTGTTGCAGATGATAATTTTAGAACCACCTTCACCGTTGGTCTCCATCTCGCGGGTATCAATAGCATCACCATAAGGTACTGAGTACTCCTCACCATCAGCGTAAGGTGTATCATCAATGCCCTCAGCATCACCGAGCTGGGTCCAATGCAGGGTATGACCCTCTGGGAATGTTACGTAATAAGCACGCTGCTGACCAATAGCTGCAAGCAAATCTACAGAAGGCTCCTGAGCGAATGGCCCCTCAGCCTCATAAGAAAGACCGATGTTAGAGAGCTGGTGTGTAGAAGTACCATTCATACTGAATACGAAGATACCGGCACGATTCTCTTCACAAACATAATTATGAACACCAGTCTTCAGGACTGTACCTTCCTCATCTGCGATAGTGTAAGTTGCAGTCTTAGCTTCTGTATTGATAACAACTGCAAACTTGTAAGTCTTCTGGCTTGAAAGGGTAAGAGTCTCCTCTGTTGTCTGTGCCCAGTCGTTATGGGCTGTTGGCTTCTCGTTAATCCAAATAGTGAAGTCACCATTAGCTGCAGCAGGCTTCTCACCTACTCTCCAACGGAAGAAATAATCTTCACCATCATTAGCCTTGTACCAGTGAGAGTTGTGAGTTTTTACACGAGTATCTTCTGATGTACACATGTCAACAGGAAGGAGCACAAACTCCATGTCTGCACGGGCAGCCATATTTGACATGTTCAAGTCCATCGTGAACTTGTAAGTACTATTAGGAAGAGTAGCAGGATCTACACCAGCCCATGCAGCCTCATTCCAGAAATAGTTGAGCATACGACCACCATTCTTATTGTTCCGTACCTCAAGGCAGTCCTTACCAGGTGTTGCTGCGAAGTTACCTGCATCCTGGATAACCCAGCCCTCAGACATCTTGTCTGTTGGCACCTTGAAGAAGTACTTGTCGTCGGCTTTTGCCATCGCACATACGATGAACATAAGCAATGCAATAAAAGTAAACTTTTTCATTTTTAAAAATGTTTTAGTTAATAATGTATTTATCTAGATTTATTTTCGTTTTCTACCTGATGCAGCGTTTCACTGCATCAGGTGTAAATATGTGTTGAAACCCACTATTACCAACCAGGGTTCTGCTGGATAGCATGATTGGATTTCAAGATTTCGGTCTGAGAGAATGGGAACAGATTCCACTTGCTCTCCCACTGTCCATCACCACGAGTCACAGCCACCTTATTATATATATAAGAGCCATCCTCGTTCTTGGTGATTTCCATGCGGTGGATATTCATGAACTTATCGCCATCCTCCATCCAGCGACGCACGTCATAGAATCGGTGTCCCTCGAAAGCGAGTTCCACACGGCGCTCGTTCTTGTACTTCTCCCAGAAAGCCTCGTTGCTCATACCCGTAGCGATAGCTGGCATACCGGAACGCAGGCGGGTCTTGCTCGCCATCTTGGCTGCTGTCTGGGTAGCAGGTACATTCACGGTAGTCTGGTTGCCTTCTTCATCGGTAATCACTACTGCACCACTCGCATCGGCTGCATTGGCATTGCCGCAGGCCTTGAAATACTGGAAGAGAGCCTCTGCATAGTTCAGATACATACCGCCCATACGGAAGGTGAGCCAACCGTGAGGAGATGTAGTTGCTGCTGTACCGGAACGACCACGAAGAATCTGGTCTGCATTACAGAACTTCTTCAGATAGTAACCGGTTGTAGTTGCGTATGCCTTTCCTGCTGCATTACCAGTACGGGAGTGATAACCACCTGTATAGGTTTCGATAGTAGGATGCTCACTATTGTAATCGGCAAGGTCGTTTGGCCATTTCTCGCCATTCAGAGCAACAGTCTTATTCAGACGTGGGTCACGGTTGGCGTATGGATTTGTTGCATCATATAAACTGCTTTCCGCAATGCTCTTGCCATCGGTACACTCAAAGGCATCAACCAAGTCCTGTGTAGGACAGTTGCCGCCCTGACCTGAAGAGTAACCTACAGGGAAGTTGTAGCCCTCGAAAGAACTGGAAGAAGCGGTGCGGCGCGCAAAGAGTATCTCCTTGGTACTGGAAGCATCTGAATAATACTCCGTGCCCCAAAGATCCTCCAAGTTGGTAGCTAACCCGTAGCCCTTAGCCTCTGCTGCATCGATAAGTTCCTTATTGGCAGCCACGGCGATGGCCCAGAGATTCTTCTTCTCTTCTGGGGTCTTGCCCTGTGTGAAGAGTGGTGAGGCATGATAGAGAGCTGCCTGAGCCTTCAGCGCCAGAACGGCATACTTGTTGGCGCGGGCGGTCTCTGCCTTGGAGAGAATCATATCCGACTTACCTGCATAGTCTTCGATAATCTTGTCCTTGATATCATCACACTCGCTGATGATGAAGTTGAAGATTTCGTCGGCACTGGTTCGTGGAAGTGCAGTCTCCTCGGAACCTGTGGTGTTGTGAACCTTGAAAGGTACACCGCCGTATTGGCGAACCAGGGTGTAATAGAAGTAAGCACGTGCCCAGCGAGCCTCATACTGATAATTGTTGTAGAGATACATCTGCTTCTCATAATCGAGATTGAGCTTAAACTGGTCGAATTCAAGATTAGACCAGTTGTCTATCACCTCATTGCAGTAGGTGATGCCCTGATAAGCAGAAGACCAGATGGTCTGGTGAGCATTGACAGAACTCCAGTTGCCATTGAAGAAGTCCTCTACCGCATTGCCATCGTGGCTATATTCAGACTCATCAGTTGCAGAGGAAAGCATGGCTCCCGAAAGGTTACCCCAGTCGGTATCGATATCTGTGTATATCGTGGTCATCAATCCACCTACGTATTTGAACGAGCGCTGGATGTATTCCTTGTCGTAGGCTGTATATTCATTGTAGTCCATATTACAAGAAGACAACGTCATGGCAGCCAACACAAAGCAAAATAGTTGTTTATTTACTTTCATAATCGTAATTCCTTAAATTTAGAATGTTACTGCAGCACCTACCTGAAGGCTTCTGGTAAGAGGCTGGGTTGTGCCGTATGAAGCGGCATCTGCCTCGTCGAGATGATCAAGCGTGAAGAGGTCTGTTCCGCGAGCATACAACTTCACTTTGTTGATGAAACCTATCTTGTTCAACCATGCTGATGGCAGATAATAATACATCTCCACATAACGGAGCTTGAGATAACTGCGGTCAAACATGTTGAGCGTGCTGTTCAAATTGTTGTTGGCATTGCTGGTTGCTGAGAGACGTGGGAACTTTGGATTCTCGGTATTGCCACGCTCTGCAGACCAGGAGTTCTCGTAAAGATACTGAGACAGCGTGTTATTAGCTACGGCTGAACGGTACAAGCCATTGGTGGTCTTGAAACCGGTCCACTTGCCTACGCCCTGGAACATGGCATCGATACCCCATCCCTTGTACTCTGCACCGAGGTGGAAGTTGTAGTAGAGGTCTGGCGCAGTAGTGCTGTAACCTATCGCCTTGCGGTCGTTGTTGTCTATCGTCTCGTCACCTGTCAGATCCACATACTTTACATCTCCCGCATGAATGGTTGTGAAATTGTGGATTGGGTAGCCCAATTCCTTCATCTCTGAAGCTGAAATAATGCCATCGCCATTCAGGTCGTCACTCTTCTGGAAGAAGCCATCTGCGATATAACCGAATGCCTGGCCGTATCGCTTGCCTGTAGAAGAGGTATTGGCATAGAGCTGTGGAGCCTCTGCCTGATTCTTCACGATGGTCTTGTTGAGTGTGAGGGAACCACCAAGACTGATGGTGAGATCCTTGTTCAACTTCTTGCTGTAGTCTGCCGATACATCGAAGCCATGGGAATTGATGACTCCTACTGGCTCATAAGGAGCTGTCATACCGAATACGCTGGAGTAGCTGCCTGCTGTAGAATACCAGATATCATAGCGGTGCTGGTAGTAATAATCTGCAGAGATATTCAGACCGCCAAAGAGTGTGGCATCGAAACCGACATTGAACTTGCTTGCATTCTCGTGATCGATATGCTGGGTCTTGGCTGTGCCGAGATAGGTATTACCCCACTGTGTACCTGTATAGGTTGCATCGAATGGATAGCTTACGCCGTTCATCAGATAGAACTGATCGTAGTAGGTCCAAACGTCTCCGCCAGGGAGTACATCCAGTACCTGATTGCCCCAGGAAGCACGCAACTTCAGGAAGTCGAGCCACTTCACATTCTTCATAAACTTCTCATTGGAGATATTCCAAGCGAAAGAAACGTTTGGAGACATCGCCCACTTGTCGCCAGGAGCCAGACGGCTGGAACCGCTCTCTACCAGGGCTACATCGAAGAGAAGTCTGTTGTCATAACCATAGTGACCGAACAAAGAGATATTGTGACGATATACGGTGGTATTGGTACCTGTCTTGTCGTTGTACTCGTAATCGTACTTCAACTGGCCATATACATGATGCTTCTCAGAGAAGTTCTTGTCATAGTTGAGCGCTGCGTTCCATACGCAACGGCGAATCCAATTGTTGTTGTTGGCACCGGTACCCATGTTGGAATCTGTACCCTGCACGGCAGAGAGAGTTCCCTCGCCATCTGCAACGACAGAACCATTGGTTGGCACCTCATAGTAAGCATAGCGATAGGTCTTGGAATGGTCTTCATAAACATTAGACCAAGTATCATAACCCAACTGCGCCTGCGCACTCAAACCCTCTGTGATGGATGAGAGATCCTGCTCCAAAACCAAGTCGGCATAGAGCGCACGCTGATGGTTCTTATAGTAAGCTGCACCCTGGCTCTGAGCCACTGGATTGGAAGTGGTATATACGGTATTACCGCCCCATACGGTCTCTGAAGCCTTCACTGGGAATGCATTGGCTGGCACCTTATAGATCATAGACCAGAGGTCGGCCTGCGCACCTGGCTGCGACTGCTCTGTGAGCAATCCATACAAGTGGGTATGCAACTTCGTCTTGAGACCCAGGTCGATATCCATGTTGGAACGGAGCGTTCCGCGCGTATATTTATTCTGTGTAGAATATCCGTCGTTCTGGAAGTTCTTGATGAAGCCCTTGTTGGTGAGCAACTGCACGTTGGTATAATAACGGAAGTTGCTGGTACCACCCTTGAACTCAATATTGAAGCGGTCGTTGTTGGAAACATTGCGGAAGGTCTCGTCTGCCCAGTTTACATTTGGATAATAGAGCGGATTGGAACCGTCTCTATAGGCATTGATGACCTCTGAGCTATAGATATCGCCACCATTCTGGTTATGATAAGCCTCGTTGACAGCCGATGCGTATGTAGCGGCATCTACCATCTTAGGCTTGTTGGTCAGGAAAGAGAACACGTGATCATAAGATGCAGTAATCGACTTGGTATTATACTTACCATGCTTGGTAGTAATCAGAACTACGCCATTGGCACCCTTGTAACCATAGAGAGCCGTTGCGGCTGCATCCTTCAGGATAGATACGCTCTCCACATCCTCTGCTACCACATTCTCAATGGCACGCTCTACGCCATCCACGATGAAGAGCGGAGTGCTGCCGCTGGATGACTGGATGCCACGGATATAGAAAGCTGGATTCTGGGCATGGAAAAGACCAGAACCGTCGAGACTGACGAGACCATTGCCCTGACCCAGGATATTGTTACCGATGTTGCGTGCGCCACGCTTGTTGACATCCTTGTTGGTGATGACACTGACGGCAGAAGTGGATTGCTCGCGGGTAAAGGTGCGGTTGGCACCTATATCTACGGTCTGGTCCTTATATGCCACAGAGTCCATGATGTCCTGCTGCGCCATTGCTGGCAGGCTCATGCCTGCAAGCAATGACAACATATATATATTCTTTGTTTTCATATACAAATTCATTTTAACTTAGTTAGTTCCCTGAGGTTCTTCTTACCAACCTGGGTTTTGTACAAGACCATAATTCTTATTGATTTCTGCCTGTGGAAGTGGATCGAGCAACCACTTCTTTACCTCGTTGCTCGTTGGACTCTGAGTCCAGAGATAACGGCTATTGGCTGTAATCGTCTTGATGCTACTCAGGAAGAACAGAGGCTGTGTAGATGACGGATCGTTATCACGGTCACCGCCTACCCATGCTGCATTACGGCTCTGGAAACCATCGCTGGTCTGGATCAGACGATACTGCATCAAACCATGGAGCTGCTTGGTCATCCAGTCGGTACGCTTCAGGCGAACCATATCAAACCAGCGGGCATTGGTAAGTCCCAACTCTCTTACTCGCTCATCGAGAAGTTCTTCCATAAACTCTGTAGAAATCTCGCCATTGCTCAAAGTCACGTTCTGAGTGACAGCTGCTTCTTTGGTAGTTGCTGTATAACCCTTTGCCTTGCGGTAAGTAGAATAGGTCCACATTCTCTCCATGGTAGGAAGACCTACACGAGAGCGAACCTTATCCACCATATCTACTGCTTTTTTTACATCCTTGTCAGTACGCATCACGAGCGCCTCTGCATACTGCAGATAGAACTCAGAGAGAGAGAGAGAAACCCACTGAGTTGGGAAGCGGTAAGAGTCTGCGGCATCATCAGTAGGATAACCACCAGCACCCAAGTAATACTTATTGAATCCGTAACCGGAACCGAACATAGTATTCTGCTGAGTCAGCACACCTGTACCACCATCATTACCACTATACCAGAGTTCCCAAGGATAACCGGTCATAGAAGCGGTTGTCCAGTCGAGGTTAGTATTCTGTCCGTTCACGATACACTCCTCGTACAAACGTGGGTCGCGTGTAAGAACTGTTGTAATCTGGCGGGCACCAGAAGGCACCGTACCATCTACAAACATTGTATGCAAAGATTTCTTGTTACGCGAAATCGCACCTGTGAATTTATTGGTTACGAAGTTGGTCACATTGATTGTAAACGAACCATCCTCCTTATATACCATGGTTGAATCCGGTTCTGTAACCACCTTGCCACTCACCTGCTTGTAGGTTTTCTTGGCAGCATTATCCCAGTTGAATGGTTCACCATCGCTCCATGAGAACTTCTCTACATACTCCTGTGTAGGACAGTATGCATTACGTGGCACTGACTTTGAATACCAGGAGTGCCAGCAGTAACGACCGGCACCTGTTATATCATTACCCTGCACACGTACAGAGTGCAAAATCTCCTTAGAATCATTGCGGTAATAACCCTTGCGGTATGCCAGACGATAGTATGGCACCTTCTTGTCTGCGGTGTTGGCACTGATTGGAACCTTAGCCTGCTCCAACTCATATACGCCTTCCTGCTGCAACTTATTATAGAAATCATCGCAAGCCTTAGCAAAAGCATCCCAACGCTCCTGATATTTAGAATTGTCGGTGTACATGATATATGGCTTTACCTCGTCAGAAGCACCATCGTAATATGGCTTACCGTCCTTTGGATTGAGCAATGGAGAAGCAGCAAACTGAAGAATCTTACACTTCAAAGCCATCGCACCAGCCTTGGTCCAACGACCGGTCATCGTAGAACTGACGCTCCAAGGGAAATCATTTTCCTGAATAGCCAAGTCGAGCTGCTCTACCATCCAGTTCACACACTCCTCTACGGTATTGCGCTTGAACTCGCCAGAAACCTCGCTTGTTTCCAGAACGTGATCCATGATAGGAATACCACCAAAGTGCTGGAAGGTATTGAAGAAGGCATCTACCATAAGGCAGCGTGCCTCAGCCTTCAGACGGTTCTTTTCGGATGCATCCATATCCTTTTCAGGAGCACGGTCAACATTTGCTAAGAAAATCAAACCAGAACGGATGGTCTTCCACTGAAACTCCTTGTCGTATGAATAAAGCGGACCGTCCAATCCGTCTGAACGACCTACATTGGCTGTCAGAGAACCCGTGTAATACTTAGAATAGACAGCAGCTCCATTCCAGAAGTCATGCCAGCAGTCGGTCAAGGCGTCAAACTTACCTGTATATGGGTTACCAGCATGAGGCATGTTGGTACCACCATTATAATATGGCAAGCCATAATACTGCTTAGAGTAGATACCTACAAGAAACTGGCGTGTATATTCTGCATTCTGGAATACAGAGTCTATGGTAGCAGTAGAACTGGTCGCCTTGTCGAGAGAAGCATCTCCCACAGCAATGGTATCGGTACAAGCTGTGAAAGCTGCACCTGCTACCAACATGGCAACTGCACTACGAAATAATATATTATGTTTCATTGTTTCTTTGTTCATTTTGTTACATTACCTTTGATTAGAAGCCTACATTCAAGCTGATGGTGTAGGTACGCTGCAATGGGTAAGAAGGAGCATTGGATGCTCTTGTCTCAGGATCACCCCACTTGTAAGGAGTAAAGGTAAGGAGGTTGTATCCGGAAAGGGTTACCTCACACTTGTTCATACCTATCTTCTTGAAAGTAGGATTGATGAAATCGTAAGACAAAGAGACTGTCTTCAGACGAAGATACTTCGCATCTTTCTCCCAAAGATCTGAACCTGCATAGTTCTGCTCTGCATTCGCCCATGTTGCTCGTGGATAGAGAGCATCCTGACTCTCATAGACTCCTGGTGTCCATGTATTGTTCACATGGTATGAGAGGAGTCCACCCTGAGTGGTGTTGGATGAACAGAAGAATGGCTGGCGGAACACATCTGTAATGTAACGACTTACGTTCCATGCGCCAGTAAGCTGCATGTTGAAGGTGAGACGCTTGTAGTTGAAACCGAGTGTCAGACCTGCCATGTACTCAGGATCGTCTGTATAGCCATTGTCGCGGGTCATATCGTTAGGATCAATCTTACCGTCGCCGTCGAGATCCACATATACACAGTCACCTGGCTGCAAGTTACTGATAAGCTGCTGAGGGAATGGAGCGCCGAAGGTCTGCTCATATTCTGCCTTGGTCTGCTCGCCCTCATAATACTTCCAGAACTTATACATAGAACGGGCACCGATGCGGTGACCCTTTGCCAACATATAGTCGTTCTTCTGAGGCTCTTCCCTCATCTCGATGATCTCATTCTGGTTGTAAGAGAGATTCAACTTACCCCAGAAGCGGAAGTCCTTACCTATCTTGTCATTGTATCCGAGAGAAAGTTCCCAACCCCATGACTTGGTCTCACCGGCATTGGTATATGGCATGGTGAAACCAATGGTAGATGGTACGGTTGCATCGCGTACAAGAATGTCGGTACGATGCTCACGATAGTAATCGAAGGTTGTCTTAAAGCGGTCGCCAAAGAAATACAGGTCAAAACCATAATCCTGCTTGAATGCCTTCTCCCAACCGATATCAGGATTGTTCTTGATAGACTCGTAAGCACCGGCTATGGAAGATGTTCCCTGTACGGTACCTGACTGGGCATTACCGAAGAGATAACCGTATGTATCTGCCCAGTTGGACATATTATTGGTCAATCCATAAGAACCAGTGATATATGGGTCAGCAAGATACATAAATCGGATTCTGTCCAAAGTCTTATCATTACCTACGAGACCCCAAGAGGCACGGAGTTTGAAGAAAGAAGCAATCTTGGAAATTGGCTTCCAGAACTTTTCCTCACTGAGAATCCAACCGATAGAACCTGCTGGGAAGGTACCGAAACGGCGACCTGGTGCAAAGTTCTCAGAACCATTGTAACCTATGTTGAACTCTGCCATATATCTGTTGGCATAGTCATAAGTTACACGACCAACCAGACCTACGTATGAACGAGGTACATCTGGATAAGAACTGTTAGAGTAGTAATACTGCTTAGACTGGTTGTAAAGCATCAGGGCATTCACGGTATGCTTGCCGAATACACGTGAATAGTTGAAGCTACCCTCCAAGTACCAGTCGCGTGCCTTACCCTGAGATGCAGAGTAAGAAGGATCAGTATCATTACCGTTCTGGCGATATACAATATAAGGAGTACCATCGGCATTGTAGATGACATTGCCCTGCTCATCGTACTGTACGAGCGGGTTGTAACTTGCCACCTGGCAGTTACCCTGCTTGTTGATCGTATAAGCAGAGTTGTAAGATCCCTTCGCCTTGAAACTCAGACCCTTAGTTATGAAATCCAACTTCTGGTTGAGTACAAGGTCCATCTGTAACTTATTGATATTGGTCTGCATGAAACCATTACCATAGTAGCCCATACCGCTACCTCCTACAAATGGCAATTTCAATCCGTCAGTATAATCGGTAGTACAATAAACCAACTTGTTATCTACGATACCTGGGCTGGAGAAAGGAGTAGCATAATAAATCTGCTTGATCAGACCTGCAGCACCAGAACCAGTGTATGGCTTGTCGGCATTGCTCACATTACCAGCCACATTGAAAGACAACGTAGTAGTCTTGGTAGCCTTGAGGTCGAGATTAGAACGGTAGTTGAAGCGGTGATACTGGTAACCAAAGTCATAGTTGGCACCAAACTCCTTGAAGAGTCCATCCTGAGAATAATAACCTGCAGAGATGAAGTACTTCACGCGGTCTGTACCACCCGAAATATTGAGGTTGTGCTGCTGCTGGAGCGTCACATCCTTCATGATATAGTCTGCCCATCTCGTATTAGGGAAACGGATAGGATCAGAACCTGTAGCAAACTTCTGAATGATGGCATCAGAGAAACTCTTAGAGAATGGCTTCTTTGCCATATAGGCTTCCAAAGAAGAATACTTACCATTAGCAACCGCCAAATTGGCTGTCTGCCAATAGTCATTCTCAGACATCTGATTATAGAAATTGGCATACTCTAAAGAAGAAGCCTGCTCCACCATCTTGGTAGGAGAAAGTGCTGTCCATGAAGTTGACACACTGATCTTCGCCTTACCCTGTGAACCACGCTTGGTAGTAATCAGGACAACACCATTGGCACCACGAACACCGAACACGGCTGTCGCAGAGGCATCCTTCAATACGGTGACACTCTCGATTTCATTTGGGTCAATATCTGCCATGGTTCGCTCCACACCATCCACCTGGATGAGAGGCTGTGAGTCTCCCCATGTAGCCTTACCGCGAACGAAGATTTCGGCTGCATCGCTACCTGGCTCACCGGAATACTGAACGGTAGTTACACCAGAAAGCTGACCACCGAGCACGTTATTGACAGAACCTACGGAAGTGCGGACCAAATCCTCACTCTTTACGCTGGAGATGGCACCCGTCATGGTTACCTTCTTCTGTACACCATAGGCAACAACCTCAACGGTATTCAGAGAAACAGCACCAGAAGTCTTCATCTGAACTTTCATTCCTTCCTTGGCTGCCACGATACTTTCGTCGTAACCAATATAAGTAATCTTGAGTTTCTGACCAGGCTTGACGTTGATACTGAAGTTACCATCCATATCGGTAATAGTACCCTGTGATGCACTTCCGCCTACAATCAGTACGGTCGCACCAATCACTGGTTCGCCAGTCTCATCGACCACCGTACCCTTGACAGCCTTTGCCTGCTGCACGTTCTGTACCTCAGCATGAGCTTGCCCTCCCACGTAAGGGCTGAGCATCAGCGATGAGCATACCAATGCAAATGGCAACACAGACTTTTTCATCATTTTGTTTTGTTTGCTCATATTTTATATAGGTTTTATGTTCTGTCCAATCCCCTATATACCCAGAAAGTCAATTTGCTTAATGACAGCAACAATATTCATCTGATAGCCTCAAATGCTATTGCAGAATGATTTTGAAATTGCATATAAGTTTCAACTTCCTTTAGGCAACGAATAGGTTCATCTTGTACAAAGCTAATTAAGAATGCTCTTGTTTTAGTCGATCACTAATTAATTTTAGTAGACCACCAATCCGCATAAGCTCTTGATTTAGTTTATTCCTAACTTCGTTTAAGTCTTGTTTTAGAATTATTTCGGTTGCAAAAGTACGGAATCGGTTTATTTTGCTACCTTAAATTTTGATTATTAAACCTATTTTTTTGATAACAAACCTAAAATATTGGATTCAGTTCCTTAAAATTGCTTATATTATAATATATAAATAGGTATATTAGAAACGATAAACATAGAAAAATTCTGCATTTCCTTTTTTTTTAGTAACTTTGCAAAAGAAACAAGTTACAACTACCATTTATAACAAAAGATCTATGCAAACAAGTAAATATTTGCTCGCCTCTGAACGGGATGCACAATGGGGACTCACCATCAGCACCATCGGATATGAGGTGATAGAGCCACACGACAGCTACCCTACCAAGGGACATGCTGATGGCTACTATTTTGATATCAACAAAGGCAGAACGCTGGATGAATTTCAGCTGCTCTATCTGACAGAGGGCAAAGGTGTTTTCCAGTCAGCCCACTGCCCAGAGACCGTCATCAAAGCTGGCGACATCTTCCTGTTGTTCCCTGGCGAATGGCATACTTACCACCCTACTCAAGGAAAAGGATGGAAAAGTTATTGGATAGGATTCAAGGGAAGAAACATTAACGACCGAGTGAAGCATAAGTTCCTCTCTCCAGAGAAGCCCATCTATCACGTGGGGTTTAGCAACGAAATCATCAATCTATATGAGGAAGCACGATACATTGCTCAGGAGGAAGCTGCATACGCCCAGCAAACCTTGGCAGGTATCGCCAACCATCTCATCGGTCTGATGTACTCCTTGGAGCGTAATATTGAATTGAATAAAGATTCAAAGCATGTGGATATCATCAATAAAGCCCGTCTTCGCATCCGCGAATCATTGGAAGGCAACTTTACCATTCAGGAGATTGCGCAGGAACTCGGCATCAGCTATTCTTCCTTCCGCAAGCTCTTCAAGGAGCACACCGGTTTCGCACCTGCCCTTTACCAGCAGAATCTGAAACTGCAGAGGGCAAAGGAACTGCTTTCCACTACCGATGATAGCATCAAGGAGATAGCCTACCGCCTTAATTTCGAGTCGCCAGACTACTTCTCTTCAAAATTCAAGAGTCAGACGGGCATGAAGCCTTCAGATTTCAGAAACATGAACAGATAATTCATTCAAGTTTCGCAAGTTCAGAAGTTAATGAAGTTAAAGGAGTTAAGACAATAGTCTTTTTGGCGCAGTTATTAAGCTGCAAGACATACGTCTTAACTCCTTTAACTCCTTTAACTTCCATCACCTCCCCCAAAAACATCCATCACTTCCCCAATTTTATACTGCCGCCAAATATCAAGGGCTGAAAATCAAAATCCCTTGTTGCATTTCACGATTTAGGTCTATCTTTGCACCGAAAATTTCAACAAAGACTTTGAAGTAACACATAAGGAACTTCGGAATCAACAGAAATTAAACTTAGAAATCAATAACATAAAATTAGACTTAAAAACCTAGCAAAATGGAACAAAAGAAATACTTCTTTGCAGTGGATTTAGGTGCCACCAGCGGAAGAACCATTATCGGTAGTTTATCAGATGGAAAGTTCAATCTGGAAGAACTGACACGTTTCGACAACCATCTCATTGAGACGGGCAATCACTTCTATTGGGACATCTATGCGCTCTATCTGGAAATCATCAAGGGCTTGAAACTCGTGGCTCAAAGAGGCATCAACATCCAGAGCATCGGAATCGACACCTGGGGATGTGACTTTGTATATGTGGGCAAGGACGGAGCCATCCTCCGCAACCCTCTCGCCTATCGAGACCCACATACAGTGGGCATGATGGAGAAATACTTCGACGAGCAAATCAGCAAGGAAAAGGTATATGAAAAGACGGGCATCCAGTTCATGAACTTCAACTCCCTCTTCCAGATATACGCTATGCGCAAGGCTGGCAATGTGGCTTTGGAGAATGCAGACAAAATACTCTTTATTCCGGATGCGCTGAGCTATATGCTTACCGGTAACGCTATCTGCGAATATACTGTAGCCTCCACCTCGCAGATTCTCAATCCGATGACAGGCGACCTCGACCAGGATCTTGTTGAGAGTCTCGGATTGAAGCGCGAACAGTTTGGAGAAATGACAGCACCAGCTACCATCATCGGCACACTCACCGAGGAAGTACAGAAGATAACGGGCTTGAATGCAGTACCTGTCATCGCTGTAGCAGGGCATGATACTGCCAGCGCAGTAGCTGCCGTTCCTGCCAAGAATGAAAAGTTCGCTTACCTCAGTTCTGGCACTTGGAGCCTCATGGGTATAGAGACTCAGAAGGCTATCATCAATGAACATAGCTATGAACTCAACTTCACAAACGAAGGCGGTATCGAGGGTACTACCCGATTCCTCAAGAATATCTGTGGTATGTGGATCTACGAGCGTTGCCGTAAGGAATGGAAAGATGCGGCAGCTGCTAATAACAGTGACCAGACTTGTCTGGGACATGGCGAACTGATTGCTGAAGCAATGAAGCAGCCAGCCTTCCAGAGTATCATCAATCCAGACGATGCTGTCTTTGCCAACCCATCCAGCATGGTAGAAGCTATCAAGCAATATTGTGAAAAGACCGGTCAGCATGTACCTGAGAGCTACGGCGAGTTCTGCCGCTGCATCTTCGAAAGTTTTGCCCTTCGCTACCGTCAGGTATTCACATGGCTCAAAGAATTTGCAGATTTCGATATCAACGTGCTCCACATCATCGGTGGCGGTTCACTCAACCAATACCTCAACCAGTTTACAGCCAACAGTTGTGGCGTAACAGTACTTGCTGGTCCACAAGAAGGTACAGCTATCGGAAATATCATGCTGCAGGCTAAGGCTTCCGGCTTGGTAAAGGATATCTGGGAAATGCGACAAATCATCGCCAACTCTCTGGAGTTGAAGAAATTCGAGCCACAAGACAAGGATGCTTGGGATGCAGCTTACGAGAAGTTTTTAAAGGTAAAAAGGTAAAAGGGTAAAAAAGTAAAAAGGTAAAGAAATAAACAATAAAAGATTAACAATATAAAACTTAAAGACAATTATGAAAGCAGATTTGATTTTGAAGAATTACGAGATTGCAAAAGAGCGCTATGCTGCTCTGGGTGTAGATACCGACAAGGCTATTGAGACATTGGAGAAGACTCCTATCTCTCTGCATTGCTGGCAGGCTGACGATGTAGTTGGTTTCGAGCGTGGCGAGGCTGCTTCTGGCGGTATCCAGAGTACAGGTAACTATCCTGGCAAGGCTCGCAATATCGATGAACTCCGACAGGATATTGAAAAGGTAAACTCTCTCCTCGCTGGTACCTTCCGTCTCAATCTCCACGAGATATATGGTGAGTTCGGGGGCAAGCAAATCGACCGTAACGAGGTAACCGTAGATCAGTTCACAGGTTGGATGCAGTGGGCAAAGGAGCAGAACATGAAGCTCGATTTCAACTCTACTTCTTTCTCTCACCCATTGAGTGGCAACCTCACTTTATCAAACCCAGACCCTGCTATCCGTGAGTTCTGGATTGAGCACACCAAGCGTTGCCGCCGTATCGCTGATGCTATGGGTAAGTTCCAGAACGATCCATGTATCATGAACATCTGGGTACATGATGGTTCTAAGGATATCACAGTAGAGAAGGGACGCTATCGTGAGATTTTGAAGAACTCTCTTGATGAGATCTTGGCAGAGGAGTTGCCTAACATGAAGTCTTGCCTCGAAGCTAAACTCTTCGGTATTGGCTTGGAGGCTTATACCGTAGGTTCTCACGACTTCTACGCTGGCTACTGCGCTAAGAACAATGTGATGTACACTCTCGACACAGGTCACTATGAGCCAACAGAGAACGTATCAGATGCTGTTTCAGCTCTCTTGCTCTTCGTACCAGAGTTGATGCTCCATGTATCTCGCCCAATGCACTGGGATTCAGATCACGTAACACTCTTCGACGACAATACCCGCAATCTCTTCTCTGAGTTGGTTCGTGCCAATGCCCTCGACCGTGCTCACATCGGTCTCGACTACTTCGATGGTTCTATCAACCGTATCGGTGCTTACATCATCGGTGTACGTGCTGCCCAGAAGTCATTGTTGCAGGCATTCCTTGAGCCTCTCGACACCCTCCGCAAGTATGAGGATGAAGGCAAGCTCTTCCAGCGTCTTGCTCTCTTGGAAGAAGAGAAGACATTGCCATTCGGCGCTGTATATGATTACTTCAACCTGAAGAACAACATTCCTGTTGGTGAGGAATACATCGCTGACATTGAGAAGTACGAGGCTGAAGTTCTCGCTAACCGCAAGTAAGTGAAGAACGAAGAGTGAAGAACGAAGAATTCAATAGTCTTATGGTTAAAAAAGCATTTGAATTCTTCACTCTTCGTTCTTCACTCTTCACTTTAATTATACAATTATGGAAATATTAATAGGACTTTTAATCATAGCCGTGGGTGCCTTCTGTCAATCCAGTTGCTATGTTCCAATCAATAAGATCAAAGATTGGAGCTGGGAATCCTACTGGTTGGTACAGGGAGTGTTCGCCTGGCTGATACTGCCCTTCTTGGGAGCTTTATTGGCTGTACCAGACGGACATTCTTTCTTTGAATTGCTCGATGGTAACGGATTCAATGTAGCGATGACCATGCTCTTCGGTGTACTTTGGGGCGTGGGTGGTTTGACTTTCGGTCTCTCCATGCGCTACCTCGGTGTGGCTCTCGGCCAGAGTATCGCCCTTGGAACCTGTGCGGGTCTGGGAACCATCATGGGACCCGTTTTGCTCAACATCTTCTTCCCAGAGATGAATGCCCTCTCTTCGCTTACGTTCAGCGTGATACTCGGCGTAGTGGTTACCCTCGTGGGTATCGCCATCATCGGTGTAGCAGGCAGCATGAAGGCAGCATCACTGTCAGAGGAAGAAAAGAAGGCTGCAGTCAAGGACTTCAACTTTCCTAAGGGTCTCGCCATTGCTCTCCTTGCTGGTTTCATGAGCGGTTGCTTCAACGTAGGTCTTGCCTTCGGCAGCGACATTCATTTCGGTAGTTTTACTCCCGATATGTACAAGACACTCCCTGCCACTTTCTTCGTGACACTGGGCGGTTTTGTAACCAATGCCATCTACTGTTTCTATCAGAATACCAAGAACCATACTTGGGGCGATTATCAGAAACAGGAGGTATGGGGCAACAACCTTCTGTTTTGTGCCCTTGCCGGTGCCTTGTGGTACAGTCAGTTCTTCGGCTTGTCATTGGGCAAGGGATTCCTCACAGAATCACCCGTTCTCACTACCCTTTCCTTCTGCATCCTGATGGCTCTCAATGTGGTATTCTCCAATGTATGGGGCATCATCCTGAAAGAATGGAAAGGCTGTTCGGGCAAGACCATTGGCGTGCTGCTGGTAGGTATATTAGTACTCATCGTCTCTTGCTTCTTGCCTCAGCTTATCTGATGCAGATAAATACCTATGCCATCAGAAATCAATCGTATAGCAATTTGCATTTGTATAACAAGTAAAAAACATAGAATAACATGAAACGTTTTGCATTCAAGATGTATCTCAAGAAGGGATGCGAGAAAGAATATGCCAAGCGCCACGCTGCAATTTGGCCGGAGTTAAAACAGATGATCAAGGACCAGGGTGTAAGCGACTACAGCATCTTCTGGGACAAGGATACCAACCTACTCTTTGCCGTACAGAAGTGCGATAGCGACACCAACAGTCAGGACACCACCAACGTGGATCCTATCACACAGAAATGGTGGGATATGATGGCAGACATCATGGAAGTGAATCCAGACAACTCTCCTGTCAGCATCCCTCTGGAAGAACTCTTCCATATGGATTAAAGTCATATCTATATTGCCCAGATTTGGTTCACCTATTTGGGCACTCGTTGCCCGTCTCGTGAGCAACAGTTGCTCGTCTCATGTTCATCGGTTCCCCATCACGTGATCCCCGAGGGACCGCTTGAAGGTCATGGCAGACTAACAGCATATAACAATAAACCCCGGACATTTCACAATGTCTGGGGTTCATCATCTTTACTCTTAAAACCTAAATTCTAACCTATAGCATGTGTCGCATAACACATCAAAACTAAAATCTACTAAACCATAGTTGTATGTAAATAAATAAATGTATCTTGGTTTATATATGTATTTGAGGATACTATATATTTGTTACAATTTAAATAATAATGAAGACTTGAAGCGATATTTATCGAGGGAGATTGAAAGCCTTAGTCATTTCAGCCATCTCCTCCTGACTCATTCCTGCAGGCTCGTAACCCATGCATTTTGAGTCGATATATATCTTAGCACTCTTAGAGAGTACATCAATCTGATCGAAAGCATCCATCACGTCCAATCCCTTGGCAAAGACACCATGCTTCTCCCACATTACTACATCATAATCCTCCAACTCCTTTAGAGTCTCTTCAGCCAATTTCAGACTGCCTGGCAACTGGTAAGGAACGATACCTAAACCGAGCGGACAGAAAGCCTTGGTCTCTGGAATCATACTCCAGAGCAAGTTGCTCAACACATCCTTGCCCATGAAAGCCTTGTTGTGGCTCATGGCAATCAGCTCGATAGGATGAGTATGAACAGTAGCTTTATAGTTGCTTCCCTTCTCGATCAAACGAGCATGAACGCTCAAGTGACTTGGAAGTTCAGAGGTAGGCATTACAGGATTATCTGCGATAATCACATAGCTGGCGCAATCGTCTAAGATACGGATGATAGAACCATTATCCATAGGCCAGCGAGCCAAATCGCGCATACGTTTTCCAGTACCCTTACAGAAGAAATAACATCCCTTCAAGGCTGGCAATGCAGTACCAATCTGCTTCACCTCACTGATGGCAGGCAAAGCCTTGATTTCGTCATCCACCAAGTCGGTGATGTTGACAGTGATATTACCGCCATTACGTTCAGCCCAACCATTTTGCCAGAGATATCCAGCAACTTCTGCGATTTTATCAACCTCCTTTTTCAAGGCAGGACGACCTTCTAAAATGCTACTCATTTTTAAATAATATATTTATTTGTTTTTAGTCTTATTTAAATTCGAGTGCAAAATTAAAGATTTCTCCGTTTTGCCTACTTTTGGTTTTGATATTTTGGCTATGAGTTTTGGCATAACCCTCAAAATCGTGAAAAATGCAGAAAGCGGTTTCTTGCATCACGCAAGAAAACCGCCCTTTTCTTTCTACATGGCAATAGAGAATACATACCCTATCGCTGAGATGAGATTTATGCTCTTTTTTATTGAGTTGAGATATATGTTCTTATTATAACCTGAGACTGATATTCTACTTTACTTCTTTTTCCCTGGGGTTGCATCTTTCTGAAGAGAGAATTTTACAGGGAGGGTATATTTTACGCTCACCGGTTTACCTAACTGTGTACCAGGAGTCCACTTAGGCATCCCCTTCACGACTCTCAAAGCCTCAGCATCAAGTTCCGGATCTATAGATTTGGCAATCTTGGCATGCGTAATGCTACCATCCTTCTGGACGATAAAGGTTACAATCACACGACCCTGCTTTTTGGCCTTGACTGCGGAAGCCGGATACTTGATGTTTGCAGCCAGATACTTCAGCAGCACTTCCCGACCACCAGGAAATTGCGGCATCGTTTCCGGCATACAAACCCAAGTTTTTTTCTTCTTGGTTGTATCGGTTTGAGGCTTGTTTTTCACCTTATCTTCTGCTGCCTGCTTTGCTTGTTCTACAGCTTTAGCTTCTTCTGCCTTATCTGCTGCTACCTTAGCTTCCTCAGCTTTTATCAATTCTGCTTCTGTAGCAGCTTTTGCTTCTTCTACCTTAGCTTCCTCAGCTTTTGTCAATTCAGCTTCAGCAGCTGCTTTTGCTTCTTCAGCCTTTGCTTCCTCAGCTTTTATCAAAGCAGCTTCTGCAGTCTTGTCAGCTTCCATTTCTTCAGCCTCAGCTGGGTTCATCACCTCGATGACTTCCTTTGCCATCGGATTCGCCACAGCTACATCAGTATTCAAAGCCTGCTCAGCCTTCTGCTGAACCTCAGCCACTTCCGGAATCTGCTCGCCAATCTCACGAGCCACACTCTCGATGTTGCTCACCATGAGCAACACTCCTGCCAAAGGTGCGAAAAGGAGGTACTTCGCCTTGCCTATTTCACTTGTTCTACGTTTGTTCATCATTTTAATTCTTTTTTTAAGAGGTAATAAATTAAAATTATTAGCAATCTTGGTCGATTCATTCGGCTGTCGATATGCCAAACCTAGAAGGTGATACTGATAGGATTTGCGCGCGTTGCCATCAGATAAAACACTTTCATCGGCTAAATATTCCAAATTCATTCTTACTTCCTGCTTCATCAGCCAGGCAAACGGATTAAACCAGCAGGCGATGGAGAAAAGCTCGGAGAAGAGGGTATCCAGGGAATGGAGACCCGAAACATGGGTGCACTCGTGAACCATCACTTCATGCAACTGCTTGCCCTCCAGGGTAGATGGATACATAAACACCCAGCGAAAGAAGGAGAACGGACTCCCCTCGCCCTTAAGCAGATGCACCATGATGCCTTCCACCTCCTGCTTCCGGGAAATAACCGCAAGGCGGATAATGCTGAAGAGCTGCCATACCAAACGCAATGAGAGAACCGCAACTCCTGCCCAATAGATGCACTGCAGCATATCCATCCAGGTTATGCTGGGAGCCTGAGCCTTTACAACCACCACGGGATAAAACGTGTCGGCATATACATTCGCCATACTCTCCATCGTAGGGGTATCGCGTACCCAATATTCCAGATTGAGTGCCGGAACCATCAGGGCAACGGCATAGATGAGCCAGAGGGTAAGGCGGCGAAGACCGAAGAAGGTATCGCGGCTCACCGTGAGGCGATAAAAGCCATAAAGCAGCACCAGGGCTACATTGATTTTTATAAGATATATTGCCATACAGTTTAAGTTTTTGTTTGAAATGAACTTAATAATTATTCTTCCGAAAGCTTGATTTATTCTTCAAAGTTCTCGAGTCATTCTTCCGAACTCTCAATTTCACGGATGATATCCTTGAGGTCCTCGGGACTGATTTTCTCGTCCTTGGCAAAGAAGGAAACCATTTCCTTGAAGGAATTCTTGAAGTAATTGTTCACGAAACCCGACAGGAACTTCCGCTTGTAATCGCTCTCGGCTATGAGTGGAGAATAGACATAACCCTTACCATCCCGCTCCGCCTTGACATATTCCTTGCGCTTCAGATTGTTCACAATAGAAGCTACAGTGGTATAAGGTGGACGAGGTTCTGGCAACAGTTCCATAATCTGTTTCACGGCACATCGTCCCAATCGCCATATCCGAAGCATAATATCTTCTTCCTGATTCGTCAATTTTTCCATCTTTCTATCTTTATTCTTTTAAATTCAACATTCTTGTTTCTAAAGCACGCTGCAAATCTACGAAATTTTCGTATAAGCACAAAATAATCTACGTTAAAAAGCATAAACTCAACTATATTTTAACGTTTTACGAGCTTTTCGTAATACTAAAACATAGGATATTACGAGTTTATCGTAGATTACATATAAAAAGAATAAATAGCAGGAGAGTTTACAAATCACTCACAACTAAGGCAGGCTGGCAAGAACCTTCCCGTCAAATATAAAGACGGAAAATATCTGATTCAGATAGAACCATCAAAAAGAAAGGTGTTCATCAGCCAATGATCACCTTTTTTCTTGATACCTCGCGTTTGCCAGGTATCAAGAATAGTCTGGTTTTCCCGTGCCATTAAGCATTTTTATACCAGTTTTTCTTGGCATAACCATTTTTTCTCTGTATCTTTGCAAAAAGTTAAGCTGCAGAAGTCAAGTAAGTACGAACATTCAAAAAGTATCGGATATGACAAATTATAATCTCAGAAAGCTGCCAGCAGGCATCCAGTCGTTCAAGAAAATCAGAGAAGAGAACTATCTCTATGTTGATAAGACCGACATTATTTGGAAATTAGTAACCAACGGCTATACGTATAATTACCTGAGCCGTCCTCGCCGATTCGGTAAGTCATTGCTTGTCGATACGCTACAGTCGTACTTCGAAGGAAAGAAAGAACTCTTCGAGGGATTGAAAATCATGTCATTAGAGAAAGAATGGAAATCATATCCCGTTGTTCGACTCGACATGAGCATGGCTGATGCCACCCCCGAAGGCATCAAGGCTTACTTTGACGAGACCTTCGCCAAATACGAAGCCCAATATGGCATCACACCAAGATCCCTGACCGCTCTGTCAAACCGATTCAAGAACATCATCGTTGCAGCATACGAACAGACCGGCCTGCAGGTTGCCGTGCTCATTGATGAGTATGATGCACCCCTACAGCACTCCTGGATGACTCCGGAACACAAGGCATGCACGGAAGTATATCGCACCGTGTTCTCTGTGCTTAAGAATGCTGATGAATACGAAAAGCTTGTCTTTATCACGGGCATCACCAAGTTCACCCAGATTTCATTGTTCTCGGTACTCAACAATCTTTCCAACATCAGTTTCTTACCAGAATATACCCCAATCTGCGGTATTACAGAAGAGGAAATTTTGGAGAATTTCATGCCAGAAATTGAAAAAATGGCAACACGTAACAAATGGTCAGTACAGGAAACCCATGATAGATTAAAGGCTTATTACGACGGATACCACTTCTCAGAAGAAAACATGGTGGACATCTATAATCCTTATAGCCTGGTCAATGCACTACAGCAATCCAGATTGAGTAATTTCTGGGCTGCATCGGGCGCCACCTCTCTCATCCCTAAGTTTGTAAACAATGCCGAGTTGCGCTTAGGCGATTTCGACCATTGCCGCATCCTGCGAAATATACTGGAGCAATCTGATGTAACAGGCGGTGGAGCTGCCCTGTTCCTATATCAGTCGGGCTATCTCACCATCAAGGACAGCGATGAATTCGGCTACGTCTTGGGATTCCCTAACGAGGAAGTGAAGCAAGCTCTCTATGAGATGGTACTCCCAGCCTTAACCTTGCGAGAGGAAGGCGATAGCCAGTCATTGCAAGCCAATCTGTACTACCAGTTAGGAACAGGTCAGTTGGCTGAAGCCATGAAATCAATGAAGGCTCTCATTGCCGATGTGCCATATAGCAACAAAAAGCTTGCCTCCATGGATATGGAAGAACGCTACCGCCTCATCATCAGCACCATCCTCAATGCCATCGGACTGAAGGTTGAAGTGGAGCACATGCTCGCCACAGGTAGAATTGATATTCTCGCCACAACTTCGAGATATATCTATGTAATAGAATTAAAGCTGAAGAACAATGGTGGTAAGGAAGCTGCCATCAAGCAAATCATCTCGAACCTATATATAGAGCCGTTCAAGGCTGACAAGCGAGAAGTGATAGGACTGGGAATTGAGCTGGATGATGAAGGAAAAGGATTGCTGGATTGGGAAAAAGCATAAAGAAAAAAACAAGAATAAGGAAAAGACTGAAACAAAAGATAGAGAAAAGACTATAACAAGCAAAAGATGACCTCACGTTTTGCGAGGTCATCTTTTTTATTAGCGATTCCTTGACTTTTTGGCAAAACACCTAACATATTTGTACTATTTTACTTTTTTAAGGACCATAAGACAGATGTTATTGAGTATTTTTCACTATCTTTGCATCCGAAGAAATAAACAAAGAAGTAATAATCAATAAGGAAAACTTAAAAACCAACAACAATATGGACAAGATACTAAAAACGCAATTTGTCGGATTTTCCCTTGCATTGGCTCTGCTGTCATCTCTCGGCAGTCAGGCTCAGTCGCATTCTGGTGCACTGTCGCTCCCTACCCCTACTCAGGAAGCCAAACCTGGCGTAAGATGGTGGTGGATGGGATCTGCTGTAGATAAAGAGAACCTAAAGTGGAACCTCGACGAATATGCCAAGGCAGGCATTGGAGCCGTAGAAATCACGCCACTCTATGGTGTGCAAGGAAATGACAAGAATGACATTCCGTATCTCTCTCCGAAATGGATGGAGATGCTCAAATTCGTAGAAGAAGAAAATAAGAAGATTGGTATTGAAACCGACATGGCTACTGGTACCGGCTGGCCTTTTGGTGGTCCTTGGGTTCCTATCAATGAAGCTGCCTGCAAAGCTGTATTCGTGGATACGATCGTTGACGTGAAACAGAAATTGATGGAGATTGAATTCAACGTTCCTCAGAAAGAGCGTGACTTTGCCAAGCTGAAACTCATCAAGGCATATCCAGTTGAGGGACAGAACAGGAAAAAGCGTGTCATCGCTCTCTACGAAAGCCGCACCCGACAGAAAGTTAAGCGTGCCGCACCTGGAGGAGAAGGATACGTCATCGACCACTTTGACTCCACTGCCGTGGCTAATTATCTGGCACATATCGATAGTGCCTTCGTTGCCAACAAGACTCCTTATCCACATACCTTCTTCAATGATAGTTATGAGGTATATGGAGCCAACTGGACTCCTAACCTGCTGACAGAATTTGAGAAGATGCACGGATATAAACTGCAGGACAAGTTCCCTGAATTCCTTGATGGTGATGCCGTGGTGGTAAGCGATTACCGTGAAACATTAGGCGATATGCTGCTCCATAACTTCACCGAACAGTGGACCAAGTGGGCAAACAAGCGTGGTGCCATCACCCGCAATCAAGCTCATGGTTCACCAGCCAACCTCATCGACTGTTATGCCGCCGTAGATATCCCTGAGATAGAAGGATTCGGTCTTACTGATTTTGGCATCAAGGGTTTACGCAAGGATCCGGGCAAGACCCGTCCTAATTTCAGCGACCTCAGCATGCTCAAGTATGCACCATCTGCCGCCCATATCACAGGCAAGAAATATACCTCCAGCGAGACCTTTACCTGGCTCACCGAGCACTTCCGCACTTCCCTGAGTCAGATGAAACCAGATATGGACCTCATGTTCTGCGCAGGTGTGAACCACATGTTCTTCCATGGTACAGCCTACTCGCCTAAAAACGACCCATGGCCAGGATGGAAGTTCTATGCATCGGTGGATATGAGTCCGACCAACAGTATCTGGCGCGATGCACCGGAACTGATGAAGTACATCACCAACTGCCAGACCTATCTGCAGTGGGGACAGCCTGACAACGACTTTCTGGTCTATCTGCCAGTAAGAGATATGTGGCGCAAGGATACCAAGAACTGGTTGATGCAGTTCGACATCCACTCCATGGCGAAGAAAGCACCGGAATTTATCAAGGTGATTCTCGACATCGACAAGGCTGGTTTCGACTGTGACTATATCAGCGACAAATACCTGCGCACCTGTACCTTTAAAGATGGTATGATCGAAACTGCTGCTGGTACCCGCTACAAGGGCATCATCATCCCAGGCAACAATATCATGCCAAGCGATGTAATCCAGCATATCTCCGACTTGAAGGCGCAAGGAGCCAAGATTATCAAGGGCGACAACATCAAGGCGATGGAACAAGCTGCAAAACCGGAACTGATGAGAAAGAACCTGGGCTTGAAGATGATTCGCCGCAACAACAGCATCGGTCATCATTACTTCATCGCCAACCTCACCGGCAAGGATATCACTTCTACCGTAGCACTGGCTGTAAACGAGAAGAACGGTATCTGGTATAACCCTATGACGGGCAAATATCACAAGGCCACTATCGGCGATAAGGGCATCGAAGTGAACCTGAAGAGTGGCGAGAGCCGCATTCTCATCACCTCGGATAAGCCTGTAAGCGAATGGAAACTCGGTTCCGAGGTGAAGGTAAGCGAAAAGGAGAAGTTTGCAGCTTCGGACAGCAAGACCATCGACCTGACCGCCAATAGCTGGAAACTGTCATTCACAGAGGAGGCGCCTAAGGTGGGCGAGATCTTCAACCTCAAGGGCTTGAAGAGTTGGGAAAATCTCAGCGAAAAGGCGAAGGTGATGATGGGAACAGGTGTTTATGAAACCACCTTCAAACTGTCGAAGGATGATGCACAGAAACTGTGGGCTATCGACTTAGGTGATGTCCGTGAAAGTGCACGCGTCTATATCAATAATAAATATGTGGGCTGCGCATGGGCGGTACCATATATCCTCAACTGCAAAGACGCACTGAACAAGGGCAAGAATACTATCCGTATCGAGGTAACCAACCTGCCTGCCAACCGCATAGCAGAACTCGACCGACAGGGTGTGAAATGGCGCAAGATGAAGGAAATCAACGTGGTGGATATCGACTACAAGAAGACCACTTACGAGAAATGGACTCCTGTAGCAAGCGGACTCAACAGTTCGGTAAAACTCGTGGAATTGAAAGACTAACTCTAATCATTTTCGTTTCGCAAGTTTTGGAAATTCAATAAGAAATAAGCAAATTTAAAATAAGAACATAATCAATCAAAGAGTACAAATGAAGAAACTAATCCTGACAAGCCTCTGCATTCTGCTGGGCATGACCTCTGTGTCTGCCCAGAATGCAGCCGTGAAAACAGCAGCAGTAAAAGCTGCATCTGACAAGGAATCTCTAAAGAAGGAAATCCTGGAAGTATCACAGCGTACCAACAACTACTTCATGACGAAGTACAGTGACCCAACCCTCGACACCTATGTCAAGAAGGTACGCACGAGCAACCTTTGGACCCGTGCCGTATATTACGAAGGATTGATGGCACTCTACGAGATAGACCCTCAGCAGCGATACCTCGACTATACCGACCGCTGGGCAAACTATCACAAGTGGACTGCCCGTGGCAGCGTGAATGATACCGATGCCGACAACCAGTGCTGCCAGCAAACCTATATCGACCGCTATATCCAGACTGGCGGCAAAAAGGATTTGAGTAAGGTAAAGGAGAACCTCGACCATCAGATGAGCACCAACCGCGTTTCATACTGGACATGGATTGATGCGATACAGATGGCTATGCCTGTCTATGCCAAATATGCTAAGTTGACCGGCGAGAAGAAATATCTCGACTATGCGATGAACTCCTACAAGTGGAGTCGTGATACCTTGGCTGGTGGTCTTTTCAATAAAAAAGAGGGACTCTGGTGGAGAGACAAAGACTATGTACCACCTTACAAGGAGAAAGATGGCAGCAATTGCTACTGGAGCCGCGGAAACGGTTGGGTATATGCTGCATTGGTACGTGTGATGCAGACCTTGCCAAAAACTGATAAGAACTACCAGTACCTGAAGAAAGACTTTATCTCTATGAGTAAGGCGATATTGAAGTGCCAGCGTGAGGATGGATATTGGAACGTTAGCCTCGTTTGTCCTGCCAACTATGGTGGTCCTGAAATGACTGGTACTGGTCTCTTCCTTTATGGCATGGCATGGGGTGTGCAGCAGGGCATCCTGCCAAGAACTACCTATCAGAAAGCAATGGATAAAGCATGGAAGGCATTGGCTGCATCGGTTCACGAGGATGGTTTCATTGGATACAACCAGGGCACAGGTAAGGATCCTGCTGCCGGTCAGCCTGTCACCTTCACTTCTGTTCCAGACTTCGAAGATTACGGCACAGGTTGCCTCCTGCTCGGTGCGGCAGAGTATTACAAGCTTTTAAAGGTAAAAAAGTAAAAAGGTAAAAAAGTTATGAGAAAATATATCTGGCTGATGGCTTGCTTGGTGGCTTTTGCGCCATTAAGCACCAATGCGGCCAAGAAACTGAAGAAAGCGAAAAAGGCACAGACTGAACTCTGGCCAGACGGTACGAAGATGGATGCCTGGTTCTCCAATGCGCAGAAAGTGAATGTAGATACCCTTGGCAAGAAATACGTGATAACCGATTATGGTGTCAAAAGCGACAGTACCCTGATTCAGACTCAGGCTATACAGGCTATCATCGACCAGGCTGCCAAGGATGGCGGTGGTGTCATCGTTGTTCCTGCCGGTACCTATCAGAGCGGTGCCCTATTCTTCCGTCCGAAAACCCATCTCTATCTCGAAGAGGGTGGTAAACTGAAAGGTAGTGACCGCATTGCCAACTTCCCTGTCTTGGAAACCCGTATCGAGGGGGAAACCTGCAAGTATTTCTCTGCCTTTATCAATGCTGATAAGTGTGATGGTTTTACCATTGCAGGCAACGGAACCATCGATGGTAACGGCTATCACTACTGGGAGGAATTCTGGATCCGTCGCACCTGGAACCGCCAGTGTACCAACAAGGATGCACAGCGTCCACGACTCGTATATATCAGCAATTCGAGCCATGTGACCATACAGGATATCCACATCCAGAACAGTCCTTTCTGGACCAACCACATCTATCGTTGCGACCATGTCCGCTTCTTGGGATGCACCATCTTCGCCCCTACCAGTGGTATGCGTGCACCAAGTAGTGATGCTATCGATATCGACGTATGCCACGACGTATTAGTGGAAGGCTGCTTCATGAGCGTAAATGATGATGCCATTGCCATCAAGGGCGGTAAGGGAACCTGGGCAGACAAGGCACCAGAGAATGGACCAGTCTATAATGTGCTCATCCAGAACTGCAACTATGGTAGAGTGCATGGTTGTCTGACTTTGGGCAGTGAGAGTGTGAAAGACCGCAACATCGTGTTGCGAAACATCAAGGTGGGCAATGCACAGCGCGTACTCTGGTTGAAGATGCGCCCAGACACTCCTCAGCACTATGAGTATGTGACGGTAGATAATATCACAGGCACCACAGGCAGTTTCTTGGTTGTCCGCCCTTGGACTCAGTTCTTCAAACCAGGCGACCGCAAGGATATGCCACTCAGTCAGTGCAACAACATCACCATCAAAAACATCCAGATGGATTGTGACAACTTCTTTGATGTGGGTACCAGCGACAAGTACCGTCTGGTAGATTTCACCTTCGAAAACATCCAATCTACTGATAAGAAAATGGCATTCACTAAGGATGTCATTGAAAACACAATCGTGAAGAATGTCAATATCACACCAAGAGAAAAGAGCAATGGTTTGAAAACTACCGGCGATGCTGATGGATTGAAATAAAATAAGAAGAATAAATAAAAAAAGAAAAACAGCATATCTTCCATTGATGGTTGATATGCTGTTTTTCTATTGAGGACTTTCGTCTTCCTTTATCACGGAAAATTCTGTTCGAGGTTTTATATCCACTATGCCCAACTCTTATCAAAATCTTCACCGTCGAAGGCAAGCCAATTCTTGATAATCGTCTTGCCCTCTGGAGTCAGTACACTTTCCGGATGGAACTGAATACCATGGATATCATAATGCTTGTGCTTCAAACCCATGATGCAACCGTCATCGCTCACTGCTGTCACATCAAGACACTCTGGGAAATTTGTTCTATCCACTACCCACGAATGATAACGACCTATCTCTATACGCTTAGACATACCAGCAAAAATAGGATCATTACCAAACTGAGTACAAGGAGTAGCAACTCCATGATATACTTCAGAGAGATTGGTAAGTTTGGCGCCAAAAGCCTCACCTATCGCCTGATGACCCAGACAGACACCCAACATTGGTTTTCTGCCAGCATAAGTCTTGATGACATCCATCAGAAGACCTGCCTCAGAAGGAATACCAGGTCCCGGACTCAGGATGATCTTGTCGAAACGGTCCAGTTCGCGCAATTGGAACTGATCGTTGCGGAATACCGTCACCTCTGCACCTAACTCTTTTACCAGATGAGCCAGATTATAGGTGAAGGAATCGTAATTATCTATGATTAATACTTTCATCTTTATAAAATATTTAATGTTTAGTGCTTACTGGAAGCATATGAATTCTTCACTCTTCATTCTTCACTCTTCGTTCTTCACTCTTCACTTACATCACTATCCTACAACTGCTCTGCAATATGGATAGCCTTGGTGAGCGCACCCAACTTGTTATTACACTCTTCCAGTTCATACTGGTCATTGCTCTTGGCTACGACACCACTACCCGCCTGGAACCAGAGCTCACCATTACGACTGATAAAGGTACGGATAACGATGGCCTGATTGAGGTCACCATTCAGTCCGATAAATCCGATGCAACCGCCATAAGCACCTCGGTTGTGAGGCTCCAGTTCTGAGATAATCTGCATGGCACGAACCTTAGGAGCACCACTCAGCGTACCTGCAGGGAAAGTATCGATAAACTCCTTGATATGATCAGCATCCTTATCAAGCGTACCACTTACACGACTTACGAGATGAATGACATGACTGTAGAACTGCATATCCTTATAGAAATCTACCTTCACACCATGACAGTTGCGACTCAGGTCATTGCGTGCCAGATCCACCAACATCACATGCTCTGCATTCTCTTTCGGATCATTGCGCAGGAACTCAGCAGCCTTGCGGTCCTGTTCGATATCGCCTGTACGCTTAGTAGTACCGGCAATAGGATCTATGAATGCCTTGTCGCCTACGATACGGTTGTGGGTTTCTGGAGAAGAACCGAAGATACGGTATCCGCCGAAATCAAAATAGAAGAGGTATGGTGATGGATTGATACTACGAAGCGCACGGTAGAGTTTGAAATCATCACCCTCATACTTCTGGACGAAACGGCGACTGACCACAATCTGAAAGACATCGCCACGCAAACAGTGCTGGATGCACTTTCTTACATTCTCCTTATGCTGCTCATCAGTAAGCGTAGAAGTCGTATCTCCCACAGGATGGAAGTCGTATGGTTTCACATTTGCCTTGTTGATAGCCTTCAGGAGCCCGTCCAGTTCAGAAAGTGAAGAGTGAGGAGTGAAGAGTGAAGAATTCTCTTGAAGCGCAATCAGTTCCATCGTATTGTTGTAATGATCGAAAACGATGATGTCCTTATACATGATATAATAGATATCCGGCGCATCATTCTTTTCCATCGTCGTATCCTTTACCGGGATATTCTCAAAGTAGCGTACCGCATTGAAAGTGGTGAAACCATAGAGTCCACAGAAGTCCTTGCCCTCTCCCTCCACATGGAAAGACTTGACAAAGTCATTGATTGCCTTGGAGATGGCGAGTTTGCACTCCTCACCCTTTCCCTCACCGAAGGCAGGGAGTTCCTGTTTTTCCACCTTTCCATCGGGATAAGTGACTGTCACGATACCGTGTCCCACAGCGATGCTTGCCATCGGATGTACGCCGATGAAGGAACGAGAGTTCTCTGAGCCATGGTAGTCGGAACTCTCCATCAAGGCAGACTGGGGATATATGTCACGAAGTCGCATATAGACTCCCACCGGTGTATAGAGATCGGCGAGAATCTTGCGAGTCTTTGTTGTATAATTGAATCTACTCATATTTTAAACGATAAAAAAATGAAGCCTATTGCATAGACACATGAAGCAGGCTTCAATGACCAACGAAGCCTATTTCAAAACCACATGAAGCAGGCTTCGCTTGATGATGAAGCTTAAAGCCTCTAATTTTAAAAATCTCCGTATTCTTTAGCCATTTCCTTATGACTCAAGTAGGTCTCCACGTCCTTGTCACCACGTCCAGAAACTGTGAGCACAACGACATCGTCCTTCTTGAATTTCATCTTCTTCAAGGCAGCCACAGCATGGGCACTCTCGATAGCAGGAATGATACCCTCCATACGGGTCAACTCATATCCAGCATAGATAGCCTCATCATCTTTGATGGCAAGCACATGACTACGACCACGGGTAGCCAAGTCGGCATGCATTGGTCCGATGCCTGGATAATCCAAACCGGCACTGATGGTGAAGGCTTCTTCTATCTGTCCGTCTTCGGTCTGCATCACGAGGGTACGCGCACCATGAATGATACCTTCTGTACCGCAGTGCATGGTAGCAGCCGTATAGTTGGTATCGATACCATGACCGGCAGCCTCAGCCAAGTATATCTGTACACGCTCGTCATCGATATAGTGATAGATGGTACCCGCAGCATTGCTTCCGCCACCCACACAAGCGATAAGATAGTCAGGATAATCACGGCCAATCTTCTCTTCCAACTGCCATTTCAGTTCCTCTGAAATCACACTCTGCATCTTTGCCACGATATCAGGGTAAGGATGTGGACCCATCGTACTGCCCACGATATAGAAAGTATCCTGAGGATGACAGCACCAGTCGCGGATAGCTTCTGAGCAGGCATCGCTCAAGGTCATATTACCCGTTCTTACAGGATTAACCTTAGCACCCAACATCTTCATACGCTCCACATTGGTATGCTGACGCTCAACGTCGGTAGCACCCATGAAGATTTCGCACTTCATATCCATCAGAGCGCAGACCGTAGCTGTAGCCACACCATGCTGACCAGCACCAGTCTCGGCAATGATACGGGTCTTGCCCATCTTCTTTGCCATCAGAATCTGACCGATGGTATTATTGATCTTATGAGCACCAGTATGGTTCAGGTCTTCACGCTTCAGATAGAGCTGGCATCCGTACTTCTCACTCATGCGCTTGGCATAATAGAGAGGTGAAGGACGACCCACATAATCTTTCAGCAGAGCGTAATACTCTTTCTTGAATTCCTCACTCTCGATGATAGGCTTGTAAGCCTCCTGGAGTTCTGTCACACATTTATATAATATCTCTGGCACGTATGCGCCACCGAATTTTCCAAAAAATCCTTTATCGTCAACTTGATACATCGCAATCTAATATTAAATGACAAATGTAAAATGTTAAATGTTAAATTAGGCTTTCGCCCTTGAGTCACAAACGAAACTGATGAATTCTTCACTCTTCGTTCTTCACTCTTCACTTAATTCTTCACTCTTCGTTCTTCACTCTTCACTTAATTCTTGAGTGCCTCGAAAAGCAGGTCGAGCGCCTTATCCGGATCACCCACTTCATTGAGTAATGTCACGAATTTACTTCCAATGATAGCACCGGCAGCATTGTCCTGTGCACTGGTCAGAGTCTGCTTGTTACTGATTCCGAAACCAATCATACGAGGGTTGCGGAGATTCATACTGTTGATATGATTGAAATAAGCGAGTTTGGCATCACCAAAACTACTCTGTGCTCCTGTGATGCTGGCAGAACTGACCATATAGATGAAACCATCGGTATGCTCATCGATGAATCGGATGCGCTCCTCGCTGGTCTCCGGTGTAATCATCATGATGACACGGATGTCATACTTGTCGGCAATCGGCTTCACCACTTTCAGATAGTCATCGAAAGGAAGGTCTGGAATGATGGTGCCACTCACACCGCTCTCCACACAACTCTGGAAGAAAGCCTCGATGCCATAGTGCATGATAGGGTTGAGATAACCCATCAGAACCAATGGCAATTGCACTTCATCCTTGATGGCCTTGAGCTGACCGAAGAGCGCCTTCACGGTCATTCCGTTCTTCAAGGCTTTGGTACCTGCACTCTGGATGACTGGTCCGTCAGCCAAAGGGTCACTGAAAGGAATGCCCACCTCAATCATATCGATGCCATGGCGTTCCATAGATTTGATGACAGCACCTGTGCCCTCGAAGGTTGGACAACCGGCACAGAAATACAAGCTCAAAAGCTTGCGGTCTTTATTGTTTGCAAATAATGCATTTATCTTATTCATTTTTTGTTTTTTTTACTTTTTTACCTTTAAGAACAAGAATGCTCTTTTTACCTTTTTACTTTTTTACCTTTTTACCTTTAAAAGGAATTTCCTGAGTTTCTCTACATCTTTCAGAGCAGGTTCGATTTCAAATTTCGAATTCAAATCGATACCGATACACTTCGGGTGCTGGAAGGCTTTCAGCCGTTCTACATCTTCCGGTCCGATACCGCCACTCAGGAGGAATGGGGTCTCGCCATCGTACTGCTGCAGAACTTGCCAATCAAACTGCTCACCACTTCCACCGACCGTCTTACATTTGGTGTCGAAAAGGAAGAGGTCAACAGCGCCTGCATACTCCTTATATTTCTGGATATCCTCGGCTGAGCTTACGCTGATAGCCTTGATGATCCTGATATTGGGTTTGATGTCGGGATCGATGGTAGCACGGAGATTCTCGATGGTTTCACGAGGTTCATTACCATGCAACTGGATGTAGTCGAGACGGTAATTATAGACACGTGTCACGATGTTCTGGGGCATATCATCCACAAAGGCTCCCACCCTTGCCGGTTGCTTTTGAGTCTCAGCAGTCTTACGCGCCATCGCAAGTTCGATACGCTCTTCCGAATAGTCTGGTATAATGCCAGCCTTGCTGCTGATCATCTGCACAAACCGCGGTGACTCCGGATAGAAGATGAATCCTATCATATCAACCCCGAGTTGGGATACTTCGCGAATGTTATCGGCATCACGCATACCACACACCTTAACCAACATTTTATCTGTATTCATTGCTCTTTCTTTTTTCTCGTTAGTATTTTCATCTGAACGCATCATCGATTTCCAGTTGCTTCAGAAAATCCGCAAGTCCTTGTCCCGGGTCAGCCTGTTTCATAAACTGCTCTCCCATCAGGAAGCCACGGAAACCGCCTTCCTCACGGAGCCTTTTGACAACTTCCGGATGGGAGATACCGCTTTCGCTGACTCTGCACACATCCTTCGGCAACTGCTCTGCCAGGCGGAAACTGTTTTCCACATCGGTAACAAAGGTACCGAGATTGCGATTGTTGATGCCATACATATCAGGTTCGAGTTCTGCATATTCGAAATCCCGGTCGTTGTGCATCTCCAAGAGTACTTCCATTCCGAGTTGGTGCGCCATATCAAGAAGACGCTTACATTCCTCTTTCGTCAGACAGGCAGCTATCAGGAGTACGGCAGAAGCACCGCAATATCTCGCCTGCAGGAGTTGGTATTCCTCGATAACGAAGTTCTTATATAATATAGGTATATGAACCCCCACGTGGCGAGCCTCCTGTATAAACTCATCATAACCGCCGAAGTAGTCGATATCGGTAAGGATGCTGAGAGCAGAAGCTCCATTCTCCTGATAAGCCAACGGAATGATACTTGCCTTACCCTCCTCCTTGATCCATCCCTTGGACGGCGATTTTCTCTTAAACTCAGCGATGATACCCGTAGAGGACTCCATCAGTGCCTTGCGCATGCTGCCTCCAGGTACCAGTCCGTCATCCGCCTGCATCTTCTGTTCCGTCAGGGAAATCATCTGCCGGGGTTGGATGAAGCGCTTGCGCTGTTCTATCTCGATTCGCTTATGAGCGACAATTTCTTCTAAAATATCAGCCATTTTCAATGTTAAATGTTAAATGAGAAATGTTAAATGAGAAATGAGGCATACGCCCTCAAACATTTGAATTCTTCACTCTTCACTCTTCGTTCTTCACTCTATACTTAACTATTCAGTTCTACAAATTTCTTGAATGTAGCGAGTGCCTTGCCACTATCGATGCTCTCTCGTGCAATCTCCACGCATTCCTCAATACTCTTCTTTCCCTTCTCCATAACCTGAATACCGAAGGCGGCATTGGTAAGTACGATATTCTTCTGGGCAGGCAATGCACGGTTCTCAAGTACGGCATCAAAGATTTCCTTAGCCTCTTCCTCTGTGGCACCACCTCTCACTTCCTCTGGTTTAGCAATTTCAAAACCAAGATCCTGTGGCTTGAAGATGCGCTCATAATGATTGGTCGTTACCTTGAAATCACTGGTCAGGGAAATCTCATCGTAGCCGTCGATGCTATTTACAATACCATAATCGATACCTAATTTCTGATAAACCTGATTATAGAGTCGCATCTGGTCCAGGTTGGCTACACCGAGCAACTGGCATTTAGGCTGACTTGGATTAACCAGTGGACCGAGGAGATTGAATACGGTTGGGAATTGGAGTGCCTTACGGATAGGACCTACAAACTTCATTGCCTTGGCAAAGAGTTGGGCATGGAGATAGACGATACCAGCCTCATTGATAGAACGGTTCAACTTATCCAAATCATCAGTAAACTGCACTCCATGGTTTTTGATGACATTCGAAGCACCGCTCACAGAAGTAGCCGCATAATTACCATGCTTGGCAACCTTATAACCTGCACCAGCAATGACGAAGCAAGCGGTAGTAGAAATATTGAAAGTATTCTTGCGGTCGCCACCTGTACCAACCACATCTATGTATCGGTCGCAATCTAAGATGGCAGGAACGCCGGTAGCCAAGATACCATCACGGAAACCCAACAGTTCATCTACGGTAACGCCTCGCATCTGCAAACCGGTAAGCAAAGCGGTAATCTGCTCCTCTGGGAACTCACTCTTGGTGATACCCACGATGATGTTCTTGGTTTCCTCACGGGAAAGTTCCTCGTGATTCAACATTCTGTTCAAAATGTCCTTCATTTCCATAATTTCTTCTCCTATATTTTATTTTTTTATTTTCTATTCCCAATCCCCCATTCCTGAGGTAAATATATGAAAAAAGACCTGTCGTAAGTACGGCAGGCCTTAGTTATATCATGGATTCATATCCACGCACGGCTTATCGTCTCACGACTTTTTAAATCTTGAGATACGCCACCACCATGCTGTTGAAGATACGAATGTTGTCATCATATTATTTATTTTTAAATTCAATTGCAAAAGTACACTTTTTCTATCAAACTACAAACTTTTTGGCGAAAAATTTTAGAATTTAACAGAAATAAGTAATTAAAAGCTACTTTTTGGGGTAAAATCAAGTGTTTCAAGCCACTATACATTATTATATATAATAAGGCAAGAGTCAAGTTGATAAAAAAAATACATTTCAAATGTAATAAAGTAGAAAATCTTTCGTTATACTAATAAAGATGAAGAAATAAACTGAATCTTAGTATCATTATATTAACTATCATAACAGTAACGCCTATGAAGCAAGTTTTTACTTCCGAAGAAATGAGACCATCCAAAAGGACGATCAGCATTATCAAACAGATAGCATATACCTATCGAACGATTAAGAGGAATGGTAAGTACGAGGTGTACTGTCTTAACTAACGAACTCAAAATATGAAGACATTGGTATCACCATCTTTGCTTTCAGCCAATTTTCTGGATCTGAAAAGCGAAGTTGAAATGATTAATCAGAGTGAAGCCGACTGGCTCCACATGGACATTATGGATGGGGTATTCGTGCCCAATATCTCTTTTGGTTTTCCTGTTCTTGAAGCCGTAGCCAAGGTTTGCAAGAAACCTCTTGATGTGCATTTCATGATAGCACATCCGGAAGAATACATCGAGCAGACTGCCAAGACTGGTGCCATGATGATGAATGTACATTACGAAGCATGTACCCACCTGCACCGTATCATCCAGCAGATTCATGCGGCTGGCATGAAAGCGGGTGTTACACTGAATCCATCTACTCCAGTCTGCGTACTGGAAGATATCATCTGCGATGTAGATATGGTATTGCTGATGAGTGTAAACCCAGGTTTCGGAGGACAGAAGTTCATCGAGAACACCATCAAGAAGGTGGAAAGACTGAGAAAACTCATCAAGGATTCACACTCCAACGCCCTCATCGAAGTAGATGGTGGCGTACAGGCAGAAACAGCCCCACGCCTGGCCAAAGCAGGAGTCAACGTACTGGTAAGTGGAAGTTATGTGTTTAAGAGCACAGATCCTATTTCCACCATCCATGCCCTCAAAGAATTGAAACAGCCAGAGGATTAAGCCTCCGGAAATAAAATATCCAATACTAGTCTAACTGAAGATATACGTCATGCTTCTTAGCCATTCTGCGAAGATTGAGAAGAGCATAGCGCATTCTTCCGAGACTGGTATTGATACTTACACCTGTAGCCTCAGCGATTTCCTTGAATGTGAGTTGCTGATAGTAGCGCATATACACTACTTCACGCTGTAAAATAGGCAACTGCTCCATCATCTTTCTGACATCAGAAAGAATCTGGATATTAATCAAATTAACTTCTGCATTTGCTTCCAACAAATCATCACCACCGATATTAGACAGATCATTGTCGTCTTTCGATTCTACGACATACTTATAGCGCTGACCACGATACATATCCATCATGACGTTATGAGCAATACGCAACAACCAGCCTCCGAATTTTCCGTTTGCAGAATATTCGTGGTTCTGAAGTTTGCTTACCACCTTCAAAAACGTTTCCTGGAAGATGTCATTAGCCACCTCTTGATCACGCACAAAGAACATGATGTATGTAAACAACTTCACTTCATTGCGCGAAAGCAGCACGTCAAAGGCACGATTGTTACCTTCGACATAAAGAAGGGCCAACTCCTCGTCGGTCAAATCTTGTAGATTTCTCATTTCTTAATCCTTTATTTTTAATTAAGTAAATGTCTAATCAATAGGCTATTTTTTTAAAGAATTGCACGATATAAGTTAATTATCGTTGGCAAAGATAATAATTTTCTGAGAAACCACCAAAATTTTAACATAAAAAAGGTTGGTTACAGGACGTAGCCAACCAAAAATGAATACTTTGAAGCAAACGTCTTTAAAGTATTACGGGTGCAAATATACGCCTTTTTCCGATTATCTCCAAACTTTTTTAAGGCAAAATTACTTTTTTAACATTGTGTGCGTGTACATTACAAAATAAAATCGTATCTTTGCAGTATCTTTATAAAAGATAAGGTTCTAAACCAAGCCAAATCAAAATTTAATATAAATCTACAAACAGAACAACAAGCATGAAACACTTAAAAACGTTGTTGCTTGCCTTACTACTCTTCCCTACCCTCGCTTTTGCATCGGGATGGAACGAACAGGAGTACAAGCAGATCGAACAAAGTATTCTAAAGCCTCAACTTCATGAGCGCCAGTTTGTCATCTCTTCTTTTGGTGCCAAGACCAATGCGTCTGCAGCCCAAAACCAGAAGGCTATCAACCGACTCATCTCTCTGGTTTCCAAAAAAGGTGGCGGTAAGGTGATTGTACCGAAAGGAACCTGGAACACAGGTGCCATCGAAATGAAAAGTCATGTCAACCTCGTTCTCGAGGAAGGTGCGACCCTGAAATTCGCTTTCGATACCAATCTCTATCCACTCGTCCGTACTTCTTGGGAAGGTCTGGCTTGCTGGAACTATTCTCCATGCATCTATGGCTACAAGGTGACTGACATCGCCATCACGGGTAAGGGTACCATCGACGGTGGTGGTAACAACGAGACCTGGTGGCCTATGAATGGGCATCCACGTTTCGGTTACCAGGAAGGCATTACCAAGGAAGCACAGCGACTCGGCTCACGTGCCAAATTGCTGAAACAGGCTGAAGACGGCGTGCCTTTCGACGAAAGAAAATTTGGTAAGGGACAAGGGCTGCGCCCACAGCTCGTCAACTTCGTACGTTCTGAGCGCATCCTCATTCAGGGTGTCAAGATGCTCAACTCTCCTTTCTGGGTTATCCATCCTCTGCTCTCCAAGAACATCACCGTAGATGGTGTGACCATCTGGAATGAAGGTCCTAATGGTGACGGATGCGACCCTGAGGCTTGCGAGAATGTGCTCATCCAGAACTGTATCTTCCATACCGGCGATGACTGTATCGCCATCAAGAGCGGACGCAACAATGATGGTCGCCTCTGGAACCAACCTTCTAAAAACATCATCATCCGCAACTGTAAGATGGAAGATGGACATGGCGGTGTGGTTATCGGAAGTGAAATCTCTGGCGGATGCGAGAATGTATATGCCGAAGATTGCGAAATGGACTCTCCTCACCTCGACCGCATCCTGCGCATCAAGACCAACAACTGCCGCGGTGGTGTCATCAAGAACATCAACATGCGCAACGTTACTGTGGGTCAATGCAAGGAAGCTGTCGTAAAGATCAACCTCGACTACGAGCCAAAGGAGATCTGCTATCGCGGTTTTGAACCAAGCGTATCTCAGGTGTATGTGGAAAATGTAACCTGCAAGAAAAGCAACTATGGTGTGCTCATCGTTGGTCGTGACCAGGTAGAGAACGTAACTGATATCACCGTCAAGAACTGTAAGTTTGATGGCGTCATCAAACAGCCTGTCAAAATTACCGGCAAGACCCGTGATGTGAAGTTCGACAATCTCATCATCAACGGTTCCCTCGTTCTCAACAAGGAAGACCGTCCATACCAGGCATACAGCGAGTGGCTTACCCATAGCGAGATGAGCCGTGTGGCTCATCCATACCTGCTCGATTTCAGCAGCAAACCTAAGTGGAGCTACGTGATGGGCATCGAGATGGAAGGTATGCTCGACACCTATTTATATTATAAGGACAACAAGAGTACTTTCAAGGGCAAGGATGCTGAAGCCAACAATGAGGCTATCCTCAACTACCTGAAGGAATACCCTGCCAAGATGATTGACGAACAGGGCAATATCACCGGATACAAGTACGAGGATTTCAATCTCGACAATGTTCGCACGGCGAAATTCATCCTCCGTATGCACAACCTCTTCCCTTCTGAGGGTACCGATAAGGCACTGAAGACACTCTTCAAGCAGTTGCAGAAGCAACCTCGCACCAAGGAAGGTGTTTATTGGCATAAAGCTATCTATGCCAACCAGGTTTGGCTCGACGGTATCTTTATGGGCTTGCCTTTCTACTGCAACTATGCGGTGCAGACCATGAAACCAAAGAAGGCAAAGAAATACCTCGATGATGCCGTTGACCAGATGATCAAGACTGACAAGCGTACATACGATGAGAAGACTCAGCTCTGGAAACATGCTTGGGATGAGACGCATCAGCAGTTCTGGGCTGACAAGGAGAATGGTAAGAGCCAGCATACCTGGGCAAGAGCCTTGGGATGGTATGTGATGGCAATGACCGAATGTCTCGATGCTATGCCAGAGGACTATGCCCGCCGTGGTGAAGTAATCGAACTGCTCAACAAGGCGATGGCAAGTGTCGTGAAGTATCAGGATAAGAAAACCGGTGTATGGTATGATGTAATGGACGTAAAGGATCCTCGCAACTATCTGGAGAGTACAGCATCCTGCATGTTTGCCTATGTACTCCTGAAGGGTTATCGCAAGGGTTACCTCGCAGAACAATATCGTGATGCCGGCATCAAGGCTTACAAGGGAATCTTGAAGGAATTCATCCAGGTGAACCCTGACAAGACCATCAGTCTGACCAAGTGCTGCAGTGTAAGCGGTCTCGGTCCTGGCGATGGTCCATACGTAAAGAAGCCAAACTATAAGCGTGACGGAAGCTTTGAATATTACATGAGCGAACCAATCCGTGACAATGACCCTAAGGGTGTAGGCCCATTTATCTGGGCAAGTTTGGAGATGGAACAGCAGGGACTAAAGGCAGAATAGCTTGCTGATATAGAGCTATCTGAACGCACAGGAGAACTATAATACACAGAAAATTTAGAAAATACTGAGGTGGAAAAGGACTTATTAATGTTCTTTTCCACCTTTTTTTGTGCTTTTTGGTATATTCATCAAATTTTAATACGTTTTTTGAAACAACCAATTCATATTTTTACTATCTTTGCATTGTGTATAGGAATACACCCCATTCGATGTTCTTACACGGCACCATGTGGGTGTTAGGACTTTCACAAGAGATAATCAACTATATTACTAATTTTAAATCTTTAAGTTTATGAAGAATTATTTACGCTATGCATTTATCGCCGTATTGGCATTTATCGCCAACATGGCATTCGGTCAGGCTTACAAAACGTTGACATTCCCTGACGACGACAAAGCCACCAACGGAATAGGTGCTTACGACAAGACATGGACTGCTAAAATCGGTAAAGACACCTGGTCTATAGTTAACTTCAACAACAACAATTGGAAAAACAACTGGAAATGGATAAAATGCGGTGGAAAGAAAGCTGCATTAGTAGGAACCATCACTACGGATTTTGCTATTGACAAAGCGATATCTTCTGTTGTGGTAAATATCGATAAAATAACAATAGCTTCCGTGAACTCTATCAAACTTGAAGTTACATCAGACAAAGAAGGAAAAAAAGTTCTCGAGACTGTCAACCTCGAAAAGATTGCCGCAGGAGACGCAGTCTTTACAATAAAAACGCCAAAAGAGAACTGCTACTACAAACTGTTATTCGATTGTGACAAAGGTTCTAGTAACGGCTTAATAACTGTAGTAAAGGTAGAATATTACAAGAAAGGAACAAGTCCTGACATTGTAGATATCTCCAACACACCAGAAACAGCTTATACTGTTGCAAAGGCAAAGGAACTGATTGATGCAGGAAAAGGTTTATCTACTGAGGTTTACGTAAAGGGTATTATCACAAGTGTCGGAACACTCAACACCCAATTCAATAGCTTATCATACAAAATTTCAGATAATGGTGAAGCAACCAACGAACTGGATGTTTACAGCGGAAAATATTTTGGCGGAGAAGGTTTCACATCTGCAGACCAACTCAAGGCTGGTGATGTTGTTATCATAAAGGGCAAGTTGAAGAAATTCAATAATAAATACGAGCTTGACATGAACAATCAGCTCTACTCTCTGAATGGCCAGACAACAAACATCAAAGACATTACAACCGAGGCAGCTGACGCTAATGCTCCTGCTTACAACCTCGCTGGTCAGAAGGTAGGTAAGGAATACAAGGGTGTCGTTATTAAGGCTGGCAAGAAGTTTATCCAGAAGTAAAAGTAAACAAAATAATCTGATAGGATACTATTTCATTTATCAGATTCCCTAACATCAAATCCCAGTTTCACGTTGTAACAGACGAGAAACTGGGATTTTTTATTCTCTACATTCAATCACACCATAAAGAAGGCCCATTTTGTCATAAAAATATATAAAAGAAAAGGAAAACTCCACTTATTATATATTTTATGCTTAACTTTGTCAAGATATTAGTTTCAAAACAAATTATCAGATAAAAAGAATCTAACAAAATAACATACTGAAACAAATGAAACAGAAAGTTTTTACACTATGGACAGCTTCGCTCATCAGCGCAGCATCCATGGCACAAACCCCTGCCTTTCCTGGAGCCGAAGGTCACGGAAGATACGTAACGGGTGGTAGAGGCGGCAAAATCGTACACGTAACGAATCTCAATGACAGCGGAACTGGCTCTTTCAGAGAGGCTGTCAAGTCAGGCAATAAGATCATCGTCTTCGATGTGGCTGGTGTGATTGCGCTGAAGTCTGACCTCAAATTCGCAGACAATATCACGATTCTCGGACAGACAGCCCCTTCGCCAGGCATCACCCTGCGCTATTATACGGTTCAACCGGGCAGCAACAACATCATCCGCTTCCTTCGCATTCGCCGTGGACAGGAGAAAGACATCAACGACGGAGCTGATGCTTCATGGCAGCGCAACAAGACGGGTATCATCTTCGACCACTGCTCCTTCAGCTGGAGTATCGACGAGGTGGCTTCGTTCTATGACAACAACAACTTCACCATGCAGTGGTGTACTGTAGCCGAAAGCCTCACCAATCCAGGTCACTCCAAGGGTGCTCATGGCTATGGCGGCATCTGGGGTGGTAAGCTGGCAAGCTTCCATCATAACTTTGTAGCTCATCTCATGAACCGTGGTCCTCGATTCAATGGTGCCAGATATGGATGGACAGGCTATACTTCCAACAAGGAATACAGCACCTACAAATGGCAGAACGCTGTGCAGGCAGAGAACGTGGATTTCCGCAACTGCGTGATGTATAATGCACAAGGAACCTGCTATGGCGGTCCTGGTGGCGGACAGATCAATATCGTTAACAACTACTACAAGGCAGGACCAAGCCATAGCCTTTCCAGCAAAACCCTCGATGGACTCAAGGTGGATGTGAGCACAGGTAAAGAGCGAGGAAGCCAAGACCGTATCACCCTTGTCACACTTTCTACACAGAGCAACTCCGACAAAAATCATCCAGAATTATACGACATGACCAGCCGTTATTATATTAATGGTAATACGACCGAGACCACCAAAGGTCAGAAGACAGAGAACAAAGACTGGAAAGGTGTCAGCTATGACAAGGGCGTTCCAAGCCTGAACGGCGAATACTATAGTCCGGATGCCAACAACTTCTATGGCGATGCAGTGGCTCATACCACTATCAGCGGCAAGTCCTGTGTCAAGATTAAGATGGACGAACCTGCTCCAACAGGACAAGTAACCACCCACTCTGCTGCCGAAGCATACGAAAAGGTTTTAGCCTATGTGGGCGCATCCCTCTATCGCGACGAAATAGATGCTCGATACATGGAAGAAGCCAAGACGGGTACCGCTACCTACAAGGGAAGTATCACCAACTCTCCAGGTATCATCGACAAGGTATCAGATGTAAACGGCTACACCGAGGCTAACTTCGGCACCGCTTCTCGCCCTGCCGACTTCGACACCGATAAGGACGGAATCCCAGATTCATGGGAGACAGCCAATGGTCTGGATCCAAACGATGCCACAGATGCCCTCACCTACTCGCTTGACAGCAAGGAGTACTACACCAACCTTGAGGTTTACGCCAATTCGCTGGTTGAGGACATCATGAAGCAGGGCAATGCTGATGCAGAGAACAAGGTAGATGAATACTATCCTGCATGGAAGAATCCTACAGGCATCTCGCAGATCATCGGTTCCAATCCCAGTGAATTAGTCGAAGTAAAGTATTACAGCCTCAACGGCACCCTCCTTTCTGCTCCTCAAAAAGGCATCAACATCCGCAAGATGCTGTTTCAGAACGGAAAGACCGTAGTGGATAAGGTAATAAAGGAATAAAACTTCTTATAAAACAAAAAGGGCATCCCCTCGTTTGGGAATGCCCTTTTGTTTTATAAGTTTATACAATCTGTTACTTTACATACTTCTTACCGTTCTTGATAATCAAGCCCTTGGCAGAAGAAGAAACCTCCTGACCAGCCATATTATAGGTCTTACCATCCTTTTTGGCTGCAGCAGCGTTTACAGAAGAGATGCCGGTTGATGTGCCAACCTCGTACTTGAAGCCATAGAAGCCCAACTTTGTACCAGCTGCGAATACATAGTATGTACCACCCTCAGCAACGTTGAAGGTTACTATACCATTAGACTTTGCGGCAATAATATTTTCATTTTTCTCGTTCAGTGTGAATTTCTGAGATTCACCATCCTTAGCAGCAGGCAAATTATAAGAAGCAGGAGCTACCTCTGCAAAATTTGCATCCAAGATATGGAAGCCCTTGGTTGCATTCAATTGAACTGCTACTGTTAAAGAACCAGCTTTTGTGGTCTCGAACTTGTAAGCGCAGCCAGTAGGCTCAGCACCAGAAACCAACTTACCGCTGTTCTTACCACA
>OOCG01000099.1_pt1 | contig 59013 bp, 48 predicted proteins | sample 1671521 | NCBI WGS metagenome assembly OOCG01 (sample SAMN06348165, study PRJEB24527) | human gut metagenome | biome: human gut; feature: ankylosing spondylitis patient; material: feces | host: Homo sapiens | place: China | collected 2015-10
CCCCATTCGTGCTTTCCATCTTGCAGCATTGCAAGAAAGAAGGCATTCCTACGGGTTGCATCGTCAACAATCCCCACGCTCCCATCGCCCAAGCTGCCGATTATCCCGTAGAAGTCATCACGGGACCGGAATTTGTAACGGGAAGCACTCGCATGAAAGCAGGCTCATCGCAGAAGATGATTCTGGACATGATAAGCACTTCCCTTCAGATCAGGCAAGGACGGGTGGAAGGCAACAAGATGGTGAACGCCAAACTCATCAACCATAAACTCATCGACCGTGCCTGCCGCATCTTCATGGAACGCAATCCGCAATATACGGACTACGAAGAAGTGAAACAGCTGATTCTGGAATCAGGAAGCGTGAAGAAGGCGGAAGCCCTGCTAAAGAGTAAAAGCGATTTAGATGTTTAGATAGAGTTAGACAAGAATTCACCTTATTTAATAGGATGATATGGCAAAGAAAGCAATCGTAATGGGTGCCACATCTGGCATCGGAATGGAAGTAGCAAAACTGCTTGCGGCAAAAGGCTGGCAGGTGGGAATAGCCGGCAGAAGAATCGAGAGACTACAGACTCTGGTTTCTGATAACAAAACAACCTTGCAAAGCGGCGGAACCATCTCTGATAACAAAGCAACGCCACAAGGCGGAATCATCTGTTATCAGCAAATCGATGTGACTTCCGCCGAAGCTCCTTCCCAGCTTCTCGAACTCATTGACAAGTTGGGAGGAATGGACCTGTATTTCCACAGTTCTGGCATTGGCTGGCAGAACAACTCGCTCGATATAGAAAAAGAGTTGAAGACCGTAGAAACCAATGGTTTGGGATTCACACGCATGGTAGATACGGCATTCAACTGGTTTGTCCACCACCATAGTAGCCAGAAGGCCCGCATAGCCTGCATCACTTCCATTGCCGGAACCAAAGGACTCGGTGCAGCCCCAGCCTATTCAGCCACCAAGCGATTCCAGAACCATTATCTCGAATGTCTTTCCCAACAGGCAAGAATGCGCCATCTCTCTATCTCCATCACGGATATCAGACCCGGATTTGTAAAGACAGACCTCATAGCAGGCAGTACTTATCCACTCCAGCTCCAACCAGAAGATGTAGCCAAGCACATCGTTCGTGCCATCGAAAAAGGAAAAGAAGTGAAAGTCATTGATTGGCGTTACGCTATCCTCGTGTTCTTCTGGCACCTCATCCCAAGAGGACTTTGGACCAGACTGAGAATCACAACCTGACGGTCGTAGCGATACCCCCTAAAGCAGGAACGCTACGGCGTTAGCCCAATGACCGCAAGGTCAAATCCGTGAAAATCAGCAAGTAATCCATGAAATTCCGTGAATAATCCGTAGAGCAAGAATGTTCCGTAAACTCAGCGTAATCCGATGAACAAAACTATGAAAAACATGAAAAGAATATGATTAAAATAAAAAGAGGATGTATCATGAACTTATGACACATCCCCTTTTTATTTTAATCAGGAATTACTCCCACTCAATTATACTCTATATCTGATATTCAGAGAGTTAGCTATTGTCGGGGATATTTATCGGGGACAACACAAGCATCGGACACCTCCGTAACAATCAGCTACTTACAAGATTTATTCGACTTAAAATCAATTGATTTCAAGCCTCAACAAGACAAGCAACATCAGCCCTTATATATATAATAAGGTGTAGATGTACGTAGTTTTAAAGACCTAACAAGGCAAACGTGGTTGCCCACTATATATAATAAGGTATAACATTCAGTCGCATTTAAAGCAGTCCAAGCAACCCAAAATCCCTGAATATACGGGAGTTAAGGGGAGGGCTTCCACCGTATTCTCCCTTTGTCCATCCCCTATAGGGAGCGAGGCATAGTCTATAACCGTTTTCCTTGCGTCTTTTGAAAATTTTCCGGAATATTTTCAGAAAGCTTACTAAACTTGATATTTTTAACATTCTTACCTATATTTATTTAAACTCAAGTAGTATATTTGGAGCGATGAATAAGATTTTGAATATAAACACGATGAAACGTACAAACAGGACATTGAAAGAAGAAACACGACAGAAGATTTCAAAAGCGTTAAAAGGAAAGCCAAAGACTGAGCAACACAAAAAGGCTTTGGCAGAAGCATTGAAAAAGTATTGGAACACAGTTCCTTCAGTTACTAATAATAATAACGAATAAGATATGGACAAGAACGAATCAACATTTGTAAGACTTTACAAAGAAATGGTTGTACTACAGCCTGTGGAAAGAATCGTATTTGCTACGATGTGGAATGGTTATGAATATTGCAAGAACAATGGCAAGACCTATTTCAAGTCAATAAAAGACTTGGTAAAAGAGTGCAATGTGTCAGAAAGCACAATCAAGAGAACTTTGAAAAATCTAAGGTCGATGGGATTGCTAATATGCACCAAGGTGAACAAGGGAGCGAATTCAAAATTAGCAAATGAGTATGAACTTGATTATTCTTTGCTGAACAACATCTACAAGAACTATTGTTCAAATTTTGAGGAACACCAAGAAACAGAATTAACAGGTAAGGTACCAGAACGAACTATGCCAAATGTTCAGAATGAAACTTCCGTAAGTTCCAAATTGAACCAACATAATATTGAAGAGAAAAGAATAAATAAAACAATTGATTCAAATTGCATTGATGGTTCAATAAGAAACATAACAAACAATAGAGGATATGAAGAGAAAGACTTAACAGACCTCAGTATTGAAAATTCAAATTCATTTTTACCATCAAAGACAAAAGCTTTGGATAAAGTAAATGTTTCACCTCAATCACAAACTGAAGAGCCTCAACAAAACAGTTGGAAATTTGCAGAAACTCATACCCTATTTGACAGATTGAAAAACACAAACGACATTGTAGGTGTATTTCAGATAAAGAATGAAATTCAAAAACAAATTGCTTTGTGTCCTTATTCAGACCAAAAGCAAAGAATAACAGAGCAATTGGAGAAATTCATGAATGGCAAAAGAAAATACATTAGTAGACAACTAACAGACAAGCCACAAAATCCAATAGCCTTGATGTATGACCTTTATAATAAATGGGGTATTCATTTCAAAGGAGAATTGCCTCAAAGTATGAAGCCTACTTCACAAGCACATCAACCAAGCAACACTCAGAATGAAGACGATAAATTCTTCAACGCCTTATTTGAACCAAACGAACATGAACAGAGGTTGTATGATATGGCAGAGAGAGAAAAGAAAGCAAGAGAAGCAAGGCAAACAAACCAAACTATACAAGTCGAAGATGTGTATCAATTTTAGAACTTTTGTATCAGAATCCCAATTGTATCAAAATAATCTTTGTTTGGGTTCTGATACATTTGTTTTATTGTATCAATCAAATCTAAAAGATTATTGTGACACAGAAACAACAAAGATAGTATATGTAAAGTGGATTTTTTCTAAATACAGTCACAAAACATCAAAATCATCAAGAGAAATTCTTTAGTCTCGGAGAAATTGTATATCTTTGTCATGCCATATTGCCGTAATAGGCTTTTGGCGGACATATTGAAGAGAAGCGTATTTCGCCTATATTCCTATAAATGTGAAACTTGGACACTTTCGCATAGAATGTTTAATTAGGAGTATTTGTGAGAATGGGCTTCCCCTTGGTGTGTATTCGTATATCAACGAAATACCTCCAAGTGGGGCTTGTTCTCCTTATCCTATTTAAACAACGGAGTCCAAGCCGTCACATTTAGGGGTAAGGAAGAATAAAGCCTCACTTTTCTTTTTATGCCCCTTGAAACTCGTAAATACTAACAGCACTGTTTGGGCTGAAGGTGCGCAAATGAAGCAAAATGAAAAAGCATTTCAAGTTTTTAATGTTGGCATTGCTCGCTTTGATGCCATTTGCACTAATCAGTTGCGGAAGTGACGATGATGATGATAATCCTTCATCATCAAACACAATTCAAATCAATGGTAAGAGTTACGAACTTGACACATATGTTGTTCAAGAGGGAAGTTTCGATGCGGAAGCAGGTAAAGGTGAATTTACTGTAGGGGTATTTAATCAAGTTGGCAACACTAAGGACAGTTGGTTTTATCAATTCTCTTACACGGATTCAACAGAGCCTAAAGTAGGTGATGATTTCTCTAAGAAGGCATTGGAGCTGATGGCACAGGATGAATCAGATGCTTGCTACACTACCCTTACCTACAAGAGCGGTTCAGCCAAAGTTGTATCAATCGACAAGAGCAAAGATGATATGACTATCAAATTCGACAACCTCAAAATGGCAGGTGGCGAGTATTCCTATACATTCAACGGAACAGCAACCGTTGATTTCAATTTTGCAAGATAATTCATAAACAACAAAAACAGTTCAGTGGTCTTTGAATACAAGGACTGCTGAACTTTAATGTATATTACCAATATGATTAAAGAAAGCTATACTGTAAAATACCGAGTTGAAGGTATCGGAAGCAGCACAAATGGCAGTGCAAGTATCATGCTTTATTCTGACAACGAGAGTGAAGCAATAGCAGCTCTAAAGTCTCGTGGCACAATCGGACGAGACAAAGATGTTGTTATTTTGTCAATAAGAAAGAATTAGTAAAAACATTAAACTACACGAACTATGAACCAAGTAAAATGTCCCGATTGTGGAGAAATGTATTCGGAAGATTTGCAATCATGTCCTAACTGTGGTTGTCCTAATGATAATTGGAAACCAAAGCAAGAGACAAACGAGTCGAGTTCACTTGAAGAAGATTTCAACGAGAATGGCCAATATTCTCCTATCTCACCATCTTCATGGTTATTCACTGACCCTTGGCCTTTGAGGAACTATCCACGCAAGGCTTTCGAGAAAAGACATCCATTCTTGGGATGGCTGTTTGGTCCATGGTATCTCACTTGTAAGAATGAAAGCGAGAAGGAAGAGTATGCTGTAATCAACAACATATTCTATTTCTTTAACTTGATATTCAAAACATTTCTATATGCTGCTATATGGGCATTCTTCAAGGGTATTGTAGTATTTATTGCGTATCTAATGTTTGCCCTAATATTCACCCTTATGGGATTTGGAATGGCAAATAATAATAGTACAGGCGGATTAATCGTGCTTGGTGGTTTTACTGTAATAACGTTCTATGCAGTAATCATTTACTTTATAATTCTTGACTGTTGCGGAATGGGCAAAGCACTACACCGCTATTGGCCAAGCATACATAGAACTTGGCGAAGAATAAACAAAAGATATTGGAATGCAATGAAGAATTAATAAAGTTAAACAGACAATGAACAGCAAGAATGTATTATTGACAATAGTCGCTATATTGATGGCTGTTGTGATAGGTGGAGAATTGTGTGTTTATTTCGGTTATGACTTGTACCATTCTGAGAATGGTATATTTCTGAGACACAAGGTATACATAGCCACTTATCAGAACATGTCGGAAAACGAACTAAGACAAAGGACAGAGACGGGAGATGCAGACGCTATGGCTATGCTTAGCTGTACAATATTTAATGCACATAAAGGGACAGAATATAAAGAAGTGCTTGAACTCGCTCAAAAATCTGCCGACAAAAATTGTCCAAGCGGCAAAAATATGTTGGGCTTGTTATATACTATTGGTTACTGTGTTCCCCAAAACCTACAAAAGGCATTTGATTTGTATAAAGATGCCGCAAACGAAAATGAGCCTGCTGCTTTAAATAATGTAGGAAATGCCTATTTAAGTGGTTTGGTTGTTGAGAAAGATACAATACAAGGACTCATGTTTCTTGAAAAATCAGCAATTGAAGGCTTTCCTACCTCTCAATATCAGCTTGGTACTTTATATTATAATGGTGGTAAGACTATGCAAAAAAATGTAAACAAAGCCATAGAATGGTATACATTAGCATCTGACCAAGGAATGCCTTTAGCCCAATATGAATTGTCTAAAATTTATTATCATGGAGAAAGCGGAGAGATTGCTCCTGATTATAACAAGGCAAAGGATCTGTGCAGGAAAGCCGCAGAACAAGGGTTACCCGAGGCAAAGTGGGCGTTAGAAAACAAGTTCAACTCTAAAAACAATTAGGTTATGGCACTGATAAAATGTAACATTTGTGGACATTCTGTTTCTGACAGGGCTACTGTATGCCCTCATTGCGGCTGTGACCCTCATGCAATAAAAGAGACAAACACTGATAGTAACTCTGAAAAAGAACAGAACTCAAATCTCACCATTTGTCCGCATTGTGGCTCCTTAGTTTCAAAGAAAACTACTGCTTGTCCAAAATGCGGCAAGTCGATGAATACCGTTCTTCCTCAAACTCAAGATGCTAATGCACATGGCTCAGATATTGACGAAAATGATAATTCTGAGGAAAATACAACCAACCGTGGTTTGTTGGGCATTGTTAGCATACTAACAATTATAGCACTTGTTTTCGCAGGCTTTCTTTTTAGCGGCAATCGTTATTATAACGGCAAGACTTTAAAGTTCACAATCGACACTTGTGCCGATGATACCGATTCTTATGTTGATGATTCCTTAATTGCTGACAGCACATCAGGACTACCTACAGCCTACGATTCCAATACAGCAGATACAATCACATCAAGTAATGATTACATTGATAATGAACAGATAGAAGAGGAAGAAATCGGCTTTAAGTCAAACGTTGATGTTATGGATTACGTTGTAGGTAACAGCTATTCATATAATGGCATTACACTTAGAATTACCGACGAAGCCGTGTATGCAAATGACAACAAGATTTCTACGTCTAAGCCCGTATTCCGTAAAATATCACAAAACAAAGGAATAATTACGGCACGCCCATCAATATCCATAACTGTAGTAAGAGACGAAAACAGACTTGTTGACAACAACAACGGTGATACATATTATTAAACAACACTTTCGTTATGAGAAGAACATTATACATAATCATATTGACATTGCTTCCAATAATCAGCTATGCCCAATCTATTGCCGACCTTACCAAAAAGGCAGAAATAGAAAAGAACCCATTGCACATATATTCAAGCATCGGTTTCTATCATAACGACTTGTATATAGTACGCAAAGACAATGATAAAGAAGGCACTTATGCATATGGGGTTGTGGACAATGATGGCACTGTATATATACCTGTAGAATACGACCAAATAGAATTTGAAAAAGAAGGTAGAGAATATAAAGACAACATTTACAAATGTAAGAAAAAAGAAAAATGGGGACTTGTCAGTTCTACTAATGGCATACTTTTGCCTTGTGAATATAGTAGCCTTGAAGGGAACGGAATTTGGCGAACATGCAAGAGTGGAAAATATGGCTATGTACAACTAAATGCTACAAGCAGCATAACAACATTGATACCTTGCATATATGAGAGTCTGGGGAAATATTCCGCAGACTCTTATATCCGTGCCACGTTGAAAGGTAAGAAAGGTATGATTGATAGTCAAAACAAAATCATTATCCCTTTTGAATATTCCAAAGTTGGCAACCCTTGCCACACAAGTAACGGCTACAGTATCATATGGGTAGAAAAGGATGGTAAACTTGGTATTTACAACGATGATGGCAAAGAGTTGCAACCATGTGACATAGATAAAGCATATATCTTGACTGAAAACAATTCTATAGAGCTGTCATACACAGACTGCCCATCTACAGATTACATATACATTGTCCGTAACGGATTGACAGGACTTATAAGCGGGTCTACATTCGAGACTATCATCCCTTGTATGTATGAATACCTCTCGCCTATCAAAACAAGTAAGGCTTTCTATAAAGCAAATGGCAAATGGGGCATAATTGATGCAAACAATAAAACCATCCAATTAGCCATATATGATAATGTAGAAATAGATGGTAGCACTTTGTCAGAGCAGAAGATGCCAAGCATGGCATTCCAATCGAATATGTATGTACGCAACAACGGCAAGGTGGGTATGCTGAAAGCAAATGGTGAAGATTTCATACCTGTGAAATACGATTCGTTGGGTATGTATTCTGATAATATGTTAGTGGCAAAAGTTGGTGACAAGTATGGCTTTCTCAATGAAGAGGGAAAAGAATCTGTACCTTTCGTTTATTCACAAGCACATAACTATTCAGAAGGATTGGCAGCAGTTGTCAACGAAAATGGCAAATATCTCTTCATTGACAAATCGGGCAATGTTACTATCAAGCCAAAGGAATATGACAGAGTGGACAATTTTCAGAATGGCACTTGCAAAGTTTACCGCAAAGACAAAGTTTGGGAGATTGACCGAGAAGGTAAAAAGGTAAAGGATAGTACTAAAAAGTTAGAGGAAGACAACGTACATGAAGGCAGTGACCATGATGATATATATGTTGAAAATACCAATTATGGGAACAATAATGATACGACCAACACTTTAACTCCAAACATAATATCTACACTCACTTTCAATGACAAAATCTTTCAGCATCAACATACAAGAGCAGATAATGTTATGCCACATGATAAGAACAAAGACAAAACCGAATTGAAATATGATGAAATATCAGACTTAAAAAAACAAAAACCAAACGGAAGAATTACGAAAATAGACTGTAGTCGCTACAATGATAAAGATGATGACATACAACTGTCACAACAATTTAGTCAAAACATCTGTAAATATGACGAAGTGTTAGACAATTTCAGTGATGGTCTTCTTCCTGTCACCAAAAACAAGAAATTGGGATATATTAATGCTAAAGGCGAAGAAGTTATCCCTTGCACATTAAAATACTACATAGAGCCGGGTATGGATGATGGATTTGTCATTTTCGGCCGTTTTAAAGAAGGCTTGGCTAAAGTATGTAGTTTCGATGGAGAAAGTGGAGCAGAGGAATCTTTTGGAGCAAAAAACATAAAATTCGGCTATATGGACAAAATGGGGAAAATTATAATTCCTCCAATATACCAAACCGCAGGTGACTTTTCAGAAGGTAAAGCATATGTCTCGTCAGAAACATTCAATGGATTCATTGATACAACAGGGAAAAAACTATTCGAAATCAAAGGTATGATTGACCGAAATTTAGAATTCGTTGATGGCATGCTTATGACTACAGATACAGACAATAATCAATATTTGTTTTATAATTCAGAAGGTAAAGTGGTGCTAAAAATATCTATGGATAAATATTGGACATTAAGCAATTTCCATGAGGGACTTGCGTATTTCGAACATTACGACAACATTAATGATTGTATAGACAGAAAAGGATTTATAGACAAAAACGGCATTGAGGTTCTGAATCTTACGGAATACAAGATTATTAACAGTTTTTCGGAAGGATTAGCAGCTGTCTCAAAAGACGGCAATAAGTTCGGATTCATCAACACCAAAGGTGAAATAGTCATTCCTTGCCAATATGAAGGCTATTCCACAGAAGGAGATATGCTGGAATTCAATGACTTTCATGACGGAGTATGCCTTGTGCAAACACAAAACATTTATATAAATAAGAAGAACGAGATTGTACTACGAGTCAAGAAAGGCGTAAATTGTTCAGACATGAGCAAAGGGTTAGCTCTTATAAACGAATATAACTCTGGTACAAATATTAGCACATATGGTATAGTGTGCTTAAATGGTTACAATACATTAGACCACCAAGACAATGACTTGGCATTGCAGAGAATAGAATCACTAAAAGTACAGCAAAAAATAGAGGCGGAAAAATCACGTAAGGAGCAAGAAGAACGTGACTTGGAAGAAAAACGAAGAATAGAAGAAAGACGCAGAATAGAAGAAATTCAGAAACAAAACTCTCTTCAGTTAGGAGCTATTCCAAATAAATTCACATCTTATGCTGACGTTTTTAAACTTATTTATCCGTCGAAAAAGTTCTATTTTAATAGAGCATCATCTATCTATGGAATAGACGTATGGTTTAAAGGGTATCTAGAAATACGTGCGAATAAAGACAATGGAACCCTTTCAATTTTCGCAAATGGAATTAAAATTTCCGAGCTGTACAACAGAGGAAAAAATTATGAGTCCGTTGATGTTAAAGACAAAATGGTTCGTTTGTTTGTTAGAGACTCATACGATGACTATCCACTTATAATACATCTCTCTGATAGCAAAGAGAACAAACCGTATATATACTTTGAACCAAGGAGAGGAACTGATTTTAGAGGAGACTTTGACATAAGGTATCGAAATCGTGTCCTATGGCAATGGGTAGAACCAGACGTAGGTTCAAATTCTGCACATATTATATTTCATCCTACCTCTGAAGTTGAACCAACTCCTATAAGGTATGTTATGAAATAGAAAATAATTCATATTCTTACACGAGGCTGCTTCAGGCAGCCTCTTTTCATTTCATAATGCCCATACAAAATCATTTGTATAAGACAAAACACAATTTGTTCATTTTCTAAATTGTTCTTTATTAACCATTCTTAGCACAGAATTTTCGATTTTCTCTAAATAAGTCAATACCTTTGCAGTCACTTTCCAAAATGGGGAGTAGTTCTTTTACTTTTTGAATAAGTATCAAGAGACAGCTTAAGTGCTGAACCAACCGAGCAGACATAGCCACGGTGGTAAAAATGATACGAGTTTAAGGATTTAGTAATAATCATTAAATTAAAAGTTATGTCACAGAAAGCAGACACTTTTGAAATTATCTTAGGTCGTGTGGAGCACATCAACGCTTCACACTTTAATTGTTTGTCATTCTCCAAGGCTTCAGACATAGTGAATGGCATTAACGTGCGTCTCAGCAACATGGCAGGTGGCTATCCATTTTCATTCGGAGGTGTAACTTGGCATGATAGTGAGACGCTTTATCTATGTGGTGAGTTTTCGGACTCATCAGAAAAGCATCTGTTGGTACAAGAGGATATGCAACGTCAGACAAGTGGCTTTGCAGCTAAACGTTTTATCAAGAAAAGAAACAGTAACCTCATCCGCCAAGATTTTGCCGATTTCCGCATACAATGGATGCTCTACGTTATATGGCAGAAGTGTAAGGGTAATGCCGACTTTGCAAATTTACTCTTACAGCTGCCACATGACGCTATCATCATAGAGGACACTACCAAGCAACAAGGTGACACCAGAGAAGTTTGGGGATGTACCAATACAGAGTTGGCTATAAGAAGAGCTGAGCTTAAAAAGAAAGTTACAAGACAGGCTAAGTCGGGCAATCCCAAGATTAGCAAGGCTGCATTGAAGCGTATAGTTAATAGTGAGACTTGCAAAGTCAATGGCATTGGAACGTTTGTCGGTCAAAACAACTTAGGCAAGATTCTCATGATTTGCCGTGATTGTCTTATACAAGGCGTAGAACCACCAATAGACTACGCTCTTTTGGAGTCAAAAGACATTCACATCATGGGCAAACGCCTCACGTTCCCAACCAATAACACACCAATGTCTAACTTACATATAGTGGCATGAAAATTAGCAATACAATCAAAATAAAGAGTGGCAAGGAGTTAAAACTCTATGGCGGTCAAAAGCACAGTAACAAGAATACCATAAGGTATTTTTGCGAACATGCTGATTTCTTTTACGAACATAGAGAGTTCATTTTCGATAACAGCCGTATGTTTTTGATACCTGTATATCAAGACAGAGATTTCATATACACTTTAGGTGGTTTATTGGAATGGTTGGAAAGTATTACACAAGTGGCTACCATATCGGAGGTAATCAAAGATGTTCTTTTTCAAAAAGACAATTCCGACAGGCTAAGTCGCTTAAAGCAACACTGTAGCCGATACAGCAAGGCAGCAGGTGAATACGAACATCTTACGCTCAAAAACGTGCATGATACAATTACATCATTAGTCAAACAAAGAGAGCATAATTTGGCTGAAAAAAGGATATGGAGTCCATATATAGACAACATCGAATTGCTTTATGAGCATCGAAATGAAATTCTTGCTCATAAGGAATGGGCAATGGCTACAATACCATTGAAAGTATATATGGTATGTCAACCTATCTGTATTGGCACGATGTTAAGACTTTGGGCGAATGAAAACGAGTGGCTTACATATCAATGCGAATGTGGGCACAAGGCTTTCATATATAGCTTTGCAGGTAGTCCGTTGAGTGGCACAACATCAATATCCTACAAGTGCATACATTGCCATAAAAACGGCAATGCCCAAGTTGGAAGTTTCCTTAGCCGTGCGCATACTCTTGCCCTTACGCAACAAGAATTATTCAAGGAGGCAGAAGGTGACGAAGCAATTACGTTGACAGAACTTTTAGACAACATAAAAACAATTAATTTAAAGTAATAAATTATGATTGAAAAAGTAAATCCAAGTCATCCGGATAAGGTGGCAGACCGTATCGCAGGAGCTATTGTAGACCTTGCGTACAAGAAAGAAGAGAATCCGAAAATAGCAGTTGAAGTACTGCTCGGACATGGTGTTGTTAATCTCATTATTGAGAGTAGTGTGAACATTTCAGACGCTGAGGCTGAGGCTATTGTAAGCCGTATCACGAAGCGTACAGACTTGAAGGTTTCGCTCATTATGGTAGCTCAAGACCCAATACTTGCAAGCAACCAAGACAAGGAAGTTCGTTGTGGTGATAATGGTATCTTTAAGGGAGTTCCACTTACTGAGGAGGAGCGTAACCTCAGTAAAATCGCACATGACATTTATATGAAATACCCTACTGATGGAAAATATGTGTTGGGAGACAATAAGCTAATTATCTGTCAGAGTTGTGCAAAGACTGAGGAGTTAAGAGTTTCTTACCCTACAGCAGTAATTAATCCTTTGGGGTCTTGGACAGGCGGCATTGATGTCGATTCGGGTGCAACAAACAGAAAGTTGGGCAGTGATATGGCGCAATCAGTTTCGGGTGGCGGTCTAATGGGAAAGGACCTTTCCAAGGCAGATGTTTCCGTCAATATCTACGCTTTCTTGAAAGCTCAAAAAACAGGCAAGCCGGTGGAGTTGTTTTGTGCCATCGGTGACACAGAGATTGATGGTAAGCCGTATTCCGAGGTAGTGGCGATTGCTCGCCAATACATTAAGCAAGTGGGAGGCTTTGAAAAGTTTGCCGAGTGGGGATTATTCTAATAAGCAAGCGATATGTACCGATTTGATATAGACATTGATCCTGTTATCGAAGGCACAGAGTGCCACTTGGAAGGTATATGTGAAATGGTCTCTGCTAATTCTTTTAAAGTTACTATGACCAAACCTTTCAAAGGATTGACCACAACCAAACAGTTTGACAATGTTAAGGCTATGGACATGGATGCAACTTATTCACAAGTCGAAAAGTACTTGATAAAGTTGTATGAGCAGGGGCGCATGAAATCAAAGTAATAAATTGATTCATACGCATTGGAAACTGCCAAGTGTTGAGTGTAAAAATCAATACTTGGCAGTTAGTCTTTATGCAAACCAATACCTTCTTTGGAGCAAATTTCCCTTACATTGTTTATCAGACCATCTAAATCATCAGAAATGTATGTAACTTCATCATACACAATAATAGAACGTAAAGGAACAGCATTATTATCTGTAGATGAAGGAAACAAATCACAGACATCTACATTCAAGCATTTAGCAATATTCTCCAAAGTAGCCAATTGAGGATTACCTTTTAGGGTTCTCGACAAACTTTCTGAGGCAATCCCCATCTTGTTTGCTAAATCCTTCAGAGTCATATTCTGATTAGAACACAAATTCTTGACCGTTTTGCTTAAATTAACTTTCATATCATTCATTTTTGGTACAAAGTTAGTAAATTGATACCAAATATCAATCAAAATCAGACGATTTAACTTTAGATATCACAATTAATTTGGTTCCAATTGATATTTTATGTACTTTAGCGGCCATAATAGTAACATATAATATCAATACGAGTATGAAAAAGGTAGTTATATACGCAAGAGTCTCAACCAACTCTCAAGATTACGAACGACAAATCATTGATTTGCGTGATTATGCAAATAGAATGGATTATGTTGTTGTAAAAGAGTTTTCCGAGAAGATATCGGGCGCTAAGAAAGTTGCAGAACGTGAACAATTGTCGGAGTTGTTGAATTACGTTGAGGCTCACCATATAGATAAGGTGTTGATTTACGAATGCTCTCGTTTGAGCAGACGTATTGTAGATTTCCTGCAAGTTATAGAGCAACTTACCGAAAAAGGGATATCTCTCTTTATCCTTCAGAATGGTTTGGAAACACTACAAGCAGACGGAAAGCCGAACCCAATCGCTCAACTTGTTTTGGGTATGATAGCACAATTCAATTCGATGGAAAGAGGACTTATCAGAAGTCGCATGGAAAGCGGTTATCGCAACTATCGTGCAAAAGGAGGCACTGTTGGAAGAAAGCAAGGTTACAAGAAATCTACTGAGGATATGAAAGAAGAATATGCAGAAGAAATCCGTTTGCTTAGAAAGGGAATTTCACTCAGAAATGTCAGCAAAATCACTCATACAAGTGTCAATACTCTTAGAAAAGTACGTGATTTAACAATTTTTGCATGATGATTTTGTAAAAAGCAATCAATCAAGTAGTATGTTTGAAACGATAAAAAGATTGTTTAACTAAAAAATGAATAGACATGACGAAAATTAGCTATAGCTCTATTTTACAGTACCCAAAAAAGGAAGAGTCTTTGGTATTTTTTACGGTTCGCAGCAATGGTAATACAGCAAAGGTTTCGACACGACAAACGGTTAAGACAAAGATGTGGAATAAGCAGCTACACCGTTGCATAACATCAAAGGAATTGTTCACAGACCGTGAGAACCGTGAAGCAAGAAAAGTCAACAAGCAATTGGATAAGATTGAAGATTTTATAATAACTCGTCTTAGCGGTTGGGGTGAACAAAGTAGATATCTTACAGACCCGAAAGAGTTTAAAGACATCGTTACCCATTACGCAGATATGTTTTTCAGAGGTATAGAGGAAGAAGAGAAGAAGCAAAATCAGAAGGCTACAGAATGGATGCTTGCCAATATCAATAGTGACCGCATAGACATTCATTCGGGAAGATTTGTGGCAGAAAGAACGAAGAAAGCACAGTCAACTGTAATTCATAGGCTGCAATCATTCTTAAGTGATAACCACTTAGAAGATACCTTTAAGACATTTGCTGATGCTGATTTCGCTAATAAATACATGAAATGGTGTTACGAAAAGAAGAACTACAAAGAAAACACCATATATGTTACATACGAGATACTGAAAGCTCAACTGAATGCGGCAAAGAAGAGTGGATTTTACATAGATGATACTTATTACAAAGAGTTGCGTGGGAAATGTAAAGACGTAGATAACATATATCTCACTGAGCGAGAAATAGAGGCAATCTACAAATTGGATATACCTCACCTAAAAAAAGAAGGGCTAATAGATGAAAAGAGTACGATGGAACAGACAAGGGACTTATTCATTGTTGGGTGCTACACAGGCTTACGTAGAAGCGATTTGAACAAATTGAATGATGGTATTTGGAATTTATCAGAGGACAAAAATACAGTTTCGATTGTCGCAGAGAAAACTAAAAAACGTGTAGTCATACCACTCCATCCTTACGTAAGAGCAATATACTATAAATATAATGGAATATTGCCAAAATTAGGTGACAAATACAACACTAACGTACATCTTAAGAACTTGGCGCGGTTAGCAGGCATAAATGAAATTGTTAGTAAAACAGAAAACAGGGGAGGAAAAGTCACGACACTAAAACATCAGAAATACGATTTGGTCTCATTTCATACAGCTCGTAGGTCATTCGCCACAAATATGGTTCTCAAAGGTGTACCAACTCTTGCTATCAGACAACTCACGGGACACACTAATGAGCAAACATTTCGTAAATATGTAAAAGTTACGCCCGAGCAATATGCCAAGCTATTTGGTTTTAGCCCTATCGTTTAAACAATGCAAACGGGGATAAGCAGGGACGGAATCGGGGACGGTTTTGGATAAAATGTACAAGAATGGGGATTCGTTGACAATCAAGCTGTTACGTCAACGGATCCCCTAACTTATTGAGTTTAAATTAATTCATTTTTATTTGAGTGGCTGTTTATCGGTATTCCGATTATTCCCACTCAATTGTCGAAGGTGGTTTTGAAGAAATATCATAGCAAACGCGGTTTACACCCTTTACCTTATTGATAATCTCATTACTTACCTTAGCCATAAAGTCGTATGGCAGATGAGCCCAGTCGGCAGTCATCGCATCAGTACTTGTTACGGCACGCAATGCTACAGGGTGCTCGTAAGTACGTTCATCACCCATCACACCTACAGAACGAACGGTAGAAAGCAACACAGTACCAGCCTGCCAGATTTGATCGTAGAGAGAAACCTCTATCTCGCCATTCTGCATGTCTGCAGGAACACCGGCAGCCAGGACACGACGAGCTTCTTCACCACTCAACTTCACCTTATACTCACGCAAGCCACGGATATAGATATCGTCAGCATCCTGAAGAATACGCACCTTCTCAGGAGTAATATCACCCAAGATACGAACAGCCAAACCAGGACCAGGGAAAGGATGACGGGTAATCAGGTGCTCAGGCATTCCCATAGAACGACCTACACGACGAACTTCATCCTTGAACAACCACTTCAAAGGCTCGCACAACTGGAGATTCATCTCCTTAGGAAGACCACCTACATTATGATGACTCTTGATCACCTTACCCGTGATATTCAAACTCTCGATACGGTCTGGATAGATAGTACCCTGAGCCAACCACTTGGCACCAGTCTGCTTCTTTGCCTCAGCATTGAACACCTCTACGAAGTCGCGACCGATAATCTTACGCTTCTTCTCTGGGTCTGTTATACCAGCCAAGTCGGTAAAGAACTTCTCTGATGCATCAACACCTATTACATTCAAGCCCAAGCACTTGTAATCTTCCATAACATCACGGAACTCGTTCTTGCGGAGCATACCGTGATCCACGAAGATACAGGTCAGGTTCTTGCCGATAGCCTTGTTCAGGAGAACGGCAGCCACACTAGAGTCAACGCCACCAGAAAGGCCGAGGATGACCTTGTCATCACCCAACTGTTCCTTCAACTCAGCCACTGTAGTCTCTACGAAAGAGTCTGCACTCCAATCCTGCTTGCTGCCACAGATGTCAACCACGAAGTTCTTCAACAACTGTGTACCCTGCAAAGAGTGGAAAACCTCTGGGTGGAACTGAACTGCCCAAACAGGCTGCTTGGTGGAAGCGTATGCAGCATACTTCACATTAGCCGTAGAAGCGATGCACTTGTAATCCTCAGGGATGGCTGTGATGGTATCACCATGGCTCATCCAAACCTGCGAGTTCTCTACGAAGTCCTTGAACAAAGGATTCTCTGCATCAAAGTGCTCCAAGTTGGCACGGCCATACTCACGGCTATCAGCTGCCTCCACCTTTCCGCCCTGAGCGTAAGAGAGGAACTGAGCACCATAGCAGATGCCGAGCACAGGGATGCGTCCGATAAACTGGCTCAAATCAACCTTGAAAGCTTCCGGATCATGAACGGAGTAAGGACTACCGCTCAAGATGACACCAATCACAGATGGGTCATCCTTTGGAAACTTGTTGTAAGGCATAATCTCGCAGAAGGTATCAAGCTCACGTACACGACGGCCGATCAGCTGCGTGGTCTGTGAACCGAAATCCAAAATAATAATCTTCTGTTGCATAATATTTTAATTTTTAAATTTTAACTTTGAAAATTGAACTTTGAAAATTGAACTTTGAAAATTTATGATTAGCAAAGCACTTGAATTCTTCACTCTTCGTTCTTCACTTTAATTCTTTGAGAAACTCCTCCGCCTCTTTCAGCGTTTCCTGCTTTCCCACATCCATCAGCTTGAGGTCGTTTTTCACATACCCCTCAATGCGTACCTTGTCACAGTTTCTGAGATAGAAGTCCATGATAGGAAACTTATCCGGTTCTTCTTCCATCAGCGGGAAGATAGATGGAGCCACCATGTGAATACCAGAGAAAGCATACATCTTATATTTCTTAGGGTCGAGATGCTGATAAGGACTCTTCACCTCACCCGTTTCAATATTCGTCCAGCCCACCAGTCTCATCGTATCATCAAAGAGAAGATAGCGCTTGGTCTTGCGTTCACTTACCAAGAGTCGGGCTGCCAATGGAGGTTCCTCTGTGTTAGAAGCAGAAGTTTCCAATAAATCCTGGGTCTCCATCTGATAGAACTTCTTCAGATCTACATTACTGAGAATGTCCACATTATGTATCAGAACAGGCCCATGAGAATCAAAGAGAGGCCATGCTTTCCGGATACCTCCACCCGTTTCGAGCAACTTATCCGTTTCATCGCTGATGCGGATGTCCATGCCGAAATTGTCATTCACCTTGAGATAATCTGTAATTTGATTGGAAAAATGATGCACGTTCACTACAATGCGAGTGAAACCTGCATCCTTCAGTTGAAAGATGACACGTTTGAGCAAAGGTTCTCCCCCTACCCTTACCAAGGCCTTCGGAATGCTGTCGGTAAGAGGCTTCAGGCGAGTGCCCAAACCTGCTGCGAATATCATTGCTTGCATCATTGCTAAATAGCTATCTTTTAATGTGCGTGCAAATTTACTAACTTTTTGCGATATAGCCAAATTTGCACGCCAAAGATTATTGTTTTGCAGGCAAAACCTGCTCAATCTTCTGTTCACGATGGCAGATTCTTACCTCCACACCAAACTTTTCATGGATATGCTCGGCAAGATGCTGGGCTGAATAAACGCTGCGATGCTGACCACCTGTACAACCGAAGCAGAACATCAGAGAGGTAAAACCACGCTGAATGTAGCGATTCACATGATGATCGGCAAGCGCATAGACATGCTCCAGGAACTTCAGGATTTCCCCATCATCCTCTAAGAATCGGATCACAGGCTCGTCCAGTCCTGTCAACTTCTTATAAGGTTCATATCTGCCCGGATTGTGCGTGCTGCGACAGTCGAAGACATAACCGCCTCCATTGCCAGAAGGATCCTCTGGAATACCTTTTCTGAAAGAGAAACTGAAAACCCTAACCACCAGCGGTCCCTTGCCGTCATACTTGGAGAAAGTAGCCGGACCATCCTGTGGATGCGAAATATAGATATTGTTGTCCGTTGTCTTATATCCGTCAGCACGGTTGACAGCCGCACTTTCGATACGGGCAAACTGAGGCAACTCTGTCAGTCGGCGCAACATATCCATCATATAAGGATAAGGGAACACCTTTTCACCCATCTTCAGGAGATCACGCAGATTCTGGATGGCTGGAGGAATGCTCTCCAAGAAATGCTTCTTGCGCTCGAAATAGCCCCTGAAACCGTATGCGCCCAATACCTGAAGGGTACGGAAGAGCACGAAGAGACTCAGGCGATTGACGAAATGACGGACAGATGGAACTTCCGTATAGTTCTTGAGCGACTGATAGTATTCCCATACCAGTTCCCGTCTCAACTTGAATGAATATTGAGCAGAAGCCTGCCACAGGAAAGAAGCCAAATCATAATAGAACGGTCCCTTACGGCCACCCTGGAAATCAATAAAGTATGGATTTCCTTCTTTGTCAAGCATGATATTTCTCGCCTGGAAGTCACGATAGAGGAAACAGTCCATCGGTTCAGAAGTCAGATCCTTGGAAAAAAGTCGGAAGTTAGCTTCCAGTTTCAGTTCATGGAAATCCAGATCAGTAGGTTTCAGAAAACAATACTTGAAATAATTCAGGTCGAAGAGCACACTATCCACATCAAATTCCGGCTGCGGATAACAATTCTCCCACTCCAGTCCACGTGCCCCACGCAATTGGATGTTAGGCAATTCACGAATGGTCTTGATCAGAAGATCCTTTTCCTTCTGATTATATCTGCCACCCGCATCTCTACCACCCTTGATGGCATCAAAAAGAGACACACTACCCAGGTCTGTCTGAATATATCGGAGTTCATCATCGCTGACAGCTAAGATTTTCGGCACAGGCAATTGCCTGAGATTGAAATGATTAGCCAGATACACGAACGCATGATCCTCGTCACGGCTGGTACCGATGACGCCCACCACCGTTTCACCACTTTGCTGGGTAATACGGAAATACTGGCGATTACTCCCCTGTCCAGCCAACTTAACCACGTTGGCAGGTTCTCCACCCTTCCATTGCTTATAGAGTTCTATTAACTTTTCCACCCTTGATTATTTCTATGTTATTTGATCAAAATTCACGCAAGAGTCAGTCCTGGGCTACTCGTCCTCATCATTCTCTTGCAGTTTACGGCGCTTACGCTTATCATCTATTTGCTGGGCGAAATTATCCCCCACAAAAAGAATCAACAACACACCCAAAGTAGCAAGGAAAGAATTCAGAGAAGTCATTCCCAATGCAACCTTAGTAATATATATCAGTCCACCTATCACGATCAGGAAGACCAGCATTTTTTTCCAATCAATATTTCTCATGCTGCAAAGTTAATACTTTTTGCGGAAAACACAAAGGAAAACGAAAGAAAAGGGCACAAAAAAAAATCGGATGTCTCACGACAACCGATTTCCAAAAAACAAACTACTTAAAAACTAATCTACTAAAACAAATCAAAAAAAATATCTTTGTCGGCTCAAAGCCGATACTTTTCTTTTCACGTTGCAAAGATACATAAAATCTCAATAACGTGCAAGTATTTTTACAGAAAAATGCAGCAAGAAGTGCTAAAATACCTAAAAATGGGGATAATTCGTAAGAATCATCCCCATTTTGTTATTTGTAGTTTACATTTTAGCTACTTAAATGCAGTTTCTGATATTTGCCGCATCATCTACCATGAAATGCGTCTTATGCAGAAAAATACATCTTCAGCAGGAAAATACGTCTTTTTCTGTCAGACACTGCTTTTTCTATCAGATGCTTTTTACATCATGCCACCCATACCAGGTGCAGCTGCTGGAGCAGCAGGAGCTGGCTCAGGTTTATCAACCAACACGCACTCTGTAGTCAAGAAAAGACCAGCGATAGAAGCCGCATTCTCCAAAGCCACACGCTCTACCTTAGCAGGGTCAACGATACCAGCCTGACGCATATCCTCGTAAACATCCTTGCGGGCATTGTAACCGAAGTCACCTTCACCCTCGCGTACTTTATTAACAACTACAGAACCCTCGCCACCTGCGTTAGCAACAATCTGACGGAGAGGCTCCTCGATGGCACGCTCAACGATGCGGATACCCGTAGTCTCATCAGCGTTATCACCCTTCATATCCTTCAAAGCCTCAAGAGCACGGATATAAGTAGTACCACCACCAGCAACGATACCTTCCTCGATAGCAGCACGAGTTGCGCAAAGAGCATCATCTACACGATCCTTCTTCTCCTTCATTTCCACCTCAGAGTTGGCACCTACATAGAGGACAGCCACACCACCGGCGAGCTTAGCCAGACGTTCCTGAAGTTTCTCCTTGTCATAAGAAGACTTGGTATTCTCAATCTCGTTCTTGATCTGAGCTACACGATCCTGGATGTTAGCCTTCTCGCCATGACCATTCACAATCGTAGTATTATCCTTGGTGACAGTAACCTTGTCAGCAGAACCGAGCATATCCAATGTAGCCTGTTCCAACTTCAAGCCCTTCTCCTCAGAAATAACAACACCACCAGTCAAGATAGCAATATCTTCCAACATAGCCTTGCGACGGTCGCCGAAGCCAGGAGCCTTCACAGCACAGATCTTCAAACCGCCACGCAAACGGTTAACAACCAAAGTAGTCAAAGCCTCAGAATCAACATCCTCTGCGATAACCAACAAAGGACGACCGCTCTCAGCAGCAGGCTGGAGGATAGGCAAGAACTCCTTCAAGTTAGAGATCTTCTTATCATAGAGAAGAATGTATGGATTATCCATTACACACTCCATCTTGTCAGCATCAGTCATGAAGTAACCGCTCAAGTAACCACGGTCGAACTGCATACCTTCTACCACACCGATATTAGTATCACGACTCTTGCTTTCCTCGATAGTGATCACACCATCCTTAGAAACCTTGCGCATAGCGTCAGCCAAGAGCTTACCAATCTCAGCATCATTGTTGGCAGAAACAGTAGCCACCTGCTCAATCTTATCGTAGTTGTCATCTACCTGCTCAGCATGATCCTTGATGAAAGCAACGACAGCAGCCACAGCCTTGTCGATACCACGTTTCAAGTCCATAGGATTAGCACCAGCAGTAACGTTCTTCAAGCCCTCAGTCACGATAGCCTGAGTCAGGATAGTAGCAGTAGTAGTACCATCACCCGCATCATCACCAGTCTTGCTGGCAACACTCTTAACGAGCTGAGCACCTGTATTTTCAAACTTATTCTCCAACTCTACCTCCTTAGCAACGGTAACACCATCCTTAGTAATCTGAGGAGCACCAAACTTCTTTTCGATTACCACGTTACGTCCCTTAGGACCGAGAGTTACCTTCACTGCATTAGCCAACTGATCGACACCCTTCTTCAAGAGGTCGCGAGCATCCATATTGTATTTAATATCTTTAGCCATAATATTTTCTTTCTAATTTAAATATCAGCAAAAAGCCATTTTTACCTTTAAAAGCAAGAAGCCTTTTTACCTTTTTACTTTTTTACCTTTAAAAGATTTACTCTTCTACCACAGCGAGCACATCGCTTTGGCGCATCATCATATACTTCGTACCATCAAATTCGAGTTCAGTACCAGCATATTTTCCGTAAAGAACGGTATCGCCCTCTTTGAGAATCATCTCTTCATCCTTCGTACCCTTACCTGTAGCAACGATTTTACCACGCTGTGGTTTTTCCTTTGCTGTATCTGGGATAATGATTCCACCTACTTTTTCCTCGGCTGGTGCAGGAAGTACCAGCACTCTGTCTGCTAATGGTTTAATGTTCATGATTCTATATTTTTTAATTGTTATGACATATGATTGCGTTAACACCGGAATCAGATTCCGATGCTTCACACCCACGACATATACGAAAAATGTGCCAAACCGGAAAGGCTGACACATTGACACTTATAGATACTGACATTTTTACATAAACGCTGCATATCTTTACTTTTTTCATAAATTTCAAGCATTTTATTTTTCCATTCGGGATATTCTTATTAATTTTGCCATCGGAAAGAATCATACACATTATTAATATATATACATTTATATCATATACAGCAATAGAATTATGGATTACAATATGATAGGCACCGCATGGTCGCTCCTTCCCCCTATCGTTGCCATAGCATTGGCTCTGAAAACGAAGGAGGTTTATTCTTCACTCTTCATCGGCATCATCTTAGGAGCCGTAGAATACTGCATATCTATGGGTACGGGCTTAGACGGATTTCTCGTCCATCTCACCAACCATACCGTCATAGAAGGAGATGAATCCAAAGGATACGGACTGATACATTGTCTCTCAGACCCATGGAATGTCGGCATCCTGATATTTCTGGTATTATTGGGCTCCATCGTATCCCTGATGAACAAGGCTGGAGGTTCAGCAGCATTCGGCAGATGGGCATCCAAGCACGTGAAGACCAAGATGGGGGTTCAGGTAGCCACCATCCTGTTGGGCATACTCATTTTTATCGACGATTACTTCAACTGTCTCACGGTAGGTTCAGTGATGCGCCCTATCGCCGTTCGCAATGGCGTAACCAAAGAAAAATTAGCATATCTCATCGACTCCACGGCAGCACCCGTCTGCATCATCTCCCCAATCTCCAGTTGGGCAGCAGCAGTTTCCGGTTTCGTTTCCGGAGGGGAGAACGGACTCGCCCTCTTCTGCAAGGCCATCCCCTTCAATTTCTATGCCTTCTTTACCATCCTCTTCATGTTTGGTATAGTCTGGTTAGGTTTTGATTTCAAGGCGATGAGTAAATACGATGCCCGACTGAAGGAATGGTATGAAAGAACCAATGGAGGAAAACTCGACGAAGTGAGCGGCACCAAACTGCACATCGTAGAACATGGTGTGGGAGCCAAGAAGGGCGAAGAGGCTACAACTAACAAGGGTTCCGTAGCCGACCTCGTGATACCAATAGTTCTGCTCATCATCTTTTGCATGACGGGCATGGTATATTCCGGCGGATACTTTGATGCAACCAGCGACAACTACCATCATTTCGTAGATGCCTTCGCTGCAAGCAATGCCTCCGTAGGACTTGTCATCGGTTCATTAGGCTCCTTCATCCTGACCATCATCCTCTTTGTTTCCCACAAGACATTAGCGTTTACCGATGCCATGAGTAGCCTCATCAAAGGCTTCGAGGCGATGGTACCAGCCATACTGATCCTTACATTGGCGTGGACACTGAAGAGCATGACCGACTCGTTGGGAGCAGCAGAATACGTATCAGGAGTAGTATCCAACAGTGCAGCCGGTCTGCAGCAACTCTTACCAGCCATCATCTTCATGGTAGCAGCATTCTTAGCCTTTGCCACAGGCACCTCATGGGGCACCTTCGGCATACTGATTCCAATCTGCATCGCAGTATTCCCAGCCGCCGAGCCACTTCGCATCATCTCCATTTCAGCATGTATGGCAGGAGCAGTGTGTGGAGATCATATCTCCCCAATCTCCGACACCACCATCATGGCAAGTGCCGGCACCGAGTGCAAGCATGTGCATCACGTATCCTCCCAGTTGCCTTATGCCCTCACGGTAGCGACGGTATCCTTCATCACCTTCCTGGTAGCTGGTTTCACCCAACAGTTGGGCATATTCGGCAGTGCCGTCGTATCATGGATATGCGGCATCAGCTTATTGGCAGGAGCCCTCTATGTATTGAAAAAGAAGCTCTAATCCCTTACCACCACACATTCCTCCAGTCTCAACACCCCTTCAGCAAGCCGGTTCTCACCATACGTGAGGTGAAACTTATCGAGGAATTTCTGGGCGAACCAGCACGCTCTATTGAAGATGTGCTTTAATGAACTCTCATGATGCGCATCGTTAGGTGCTAATGATGCGCTTTTATAAGTGCTAATGATGCGCATCATTAAGGTGCATAAAAGCGCATCGTTAGGTTGCTATAAAGAACGACATTCAACGACACACTTCGACAGTAACCATCTATATTTCCATACACTCTCTGGATTTCATATATAATAAATAATTGCGACAATATGAAAATAAATTGGGAAAAGGAGGGGATTATCGGATTTTATTTGTATTTTTGCCATGTGATTCAGAATTCTAATTATTTTTTTGACAACTAAAAGATAAATTGTTATGAGAAAAAGATTACTACATTGGACACTGGCGATCGTCGCAGCTGTCCTGCCAGCCATTCCATCACTGGCACAAATTCCTGATGGATATTACAACTCGCTCAAAGGTAAGAAAGGAGCAGAACTGAAAACGGCCATATACAACATCATCAAAGACGCTAAGGTTCTTGAATATGGTAGTGGAAAGGGGCATACCTGGTGGGGATTCTGGGATACTGACCGGGATGAGCGTGGCTATTTTATCGACCGCTACTCTGCTGAGAAAGAATGGGTGAAATCTACTTCACAAGGTGCTGTGGGGGAAGGAATGAATATCGAACATTCCTTCCCGAAGAGCTGGTGGGATGGTGCCAAAAATCAGGCATACAAAGACCTCTACAACCTCATGCCTTGTAAAAGCAAAATTAATTCCACAAAAAGCAATTATCCAATGGGGGCCGTTGTGAGTGGAGACAAGGGTAATGGCTGGACAAAAGTTGGAAAAGGTAATGATGGTAATTGGTATTGGGAACCTGCTAATCCTTGGAAAGGCGACTTTGCCCGTGGTTATATGTATATGGCAACCACCTACCAGAACTACAACTGGAGTGGTACCCAAGCTCATCAGATTCTACAGCAAGGTGCCTACCCTACCCTCCAGGCATGGGCTCATAAGCTGTTTATCCAATGGGCTAAGGGAGACAAGCCTGATGCTCTTGAGATTAAACGCAACGAGGATGTCTATAAGATACAGGGCAACAGAAACCCATACGTGGATTTTCCTAACCTGATGGAATATGTATGGGGTGACAGTATCAACTATGCCTTCAATCCGGAAACAACCCTGAAATCCACCGACTATAAGGATGGTGAAGGTGGAGGCGGAGGTACCATCACTCCTTCTCCTGACGAACCTGATAACATCTACAGTGCCGACTTTACCAGAGAAAAAGGTGGCTGCACTGAAAAGATTGTTAAGAATGAAAGTGGTTATGCCAACATCTGGGTACAAAGCAGTCAATTTGGTTGGAAAGGAACTGCTTACTCAGGAGGAAAGAACCATGTCGCAGATGCTTATCTTTACTTACCGGAAATCGATCTGACAGATTACAGACATGCCACCCTGACTATCAATCAGGCCATCAATTTCGCCAAGGAAAATGCTTTGAAATATCTCTCTGTAGAAGCAACGGTGATAGATTCGGAAACCGGCGAGGATATCGTCAGCAAATTACCTGACTTAGCTGTTCCGAGCAAAGATGGTTGGGATTTTGCAGACTATGACCTGGATCTGTCTCAATATTGTGGCGGCAAGGTAAAACTCGCTTTCCATTATACAAGCGATGATCAGATTGGTCCATACTGGAAAATCAAGAAACTGAATATCACAGGCATCAAGGTTCCTACTGGCATCAACACTCCTGTCATCACAACCGACAACCGCGGTGAGATTGATTTCAACCTGCCATACCAGATTTTCACTATCGACGGAAGACAGATGACATCCACCTCAGGAATGAAAGGTGTCGTGATCATCAAACAGGGAAATGCTACTCGCAAGTTGATTAGATACTAACTGAAATATCAATTTCTGATATTAAAAACTAAAGATAAAGCGTACTGAATGTGTAGCCAAAAGCTTGCATTTAGTACGCTTTTCCGTTAAAAGTTGCAAAATCAAAGAAAAAACCTTCCTATAAACTTGTAAATTTGGAAAAATTACAATATCTTTGCAAACCAATTAGGAATAAGAATATTAACTATTTAATACAAATACATTATGAAAGAATTAAAAGGAACAAAAACAGAGAAGAACTTACAGGAAGCATTCGCAGGTGAGTCACAGGCTCGTAACAAATATACATACTTTGCTTCCAAGGCAAAGAAAGATGGTTATGTTCAGATCGCTAACATCTTTGAGGAGACAGCAGCTAACGAGAAAGAGCATGCCAAGTTGTGGTTCAAGTATTTGGAGGGCGGTGCTATCCAGGATACAGAGAAGAACCTGGAAGCTGCTGCCAATGGTGAGCATGATGAGTGGACAGAAATGTATCCACGCATGGCTAAAGAGGCTCGCGAGGAAGGTTTCGAGGAAATTGCAGCCAAGTTTGAGATGGTTGCTGAGATCGAGAAGCATCATGAGGAGCGTTATCGCAAGCTCTTGAAGAACGTACAGGACAAGCTCGTTTTCTCTCGTGATGGCGATTGCATCTGGCAGTGCTCCAACTGCGGCCATATCGTAGTAGGCAAGCAGGCTCCTGAGGTTTGCCCAGTTTGCAACCACCCTCAGAGCTACTTCCAGATTGAAGCACAGAATTATTAATATTCTTTAGTTCTATAAAAGGTCCCACAGATTTCACTGATTTACACAGTTTTTTATCTCATAAAGATTTGTGTAAATTTGTGAAATCTGTGGGATTTTATTTACAAGAGATCTTTTCTAACATCAGTTCTATCAGTCTTGGAATACCATAGTCTTCTATTTCCTCCTCCTTGATCCAGATATAATCGTCGGGAAGCTGGGGACGTGCTTCGGTTTCCAACAGGTAAAAGTCTGCCAAAAGGATGCGATGGGTCAAGACATGCTTCACATCCTGCGCCAGAAGTTGCAGACCATCTACGTTTGACAAGTGAAGGCTTGCTGCAAGTTCTGACTTGAAAGGAGAAAGCTTTGCGGAAGAAGGCGAAAACTTCGCGGAAGACGGAGATGCCTGTGCAGAAGCAATCGAAGCAGTCGCTTCGGTAATATCCGAAGCGTTGAAAGGTTCCCATAATCCTTGCCAAATATCTCCCTCTCCCCTACGATGAATGGCGGTCATTCCATTACACCTTATATATATATAGGAAAGATGACGGGTCTTCACCTTCAAGGTCTTTTGCTTGACGGGCAGTTCAGCTATCCGGTTGGATCGCATCGCCTCGCAGGTTTCAGCAAGTGGGCAGAGCAGACATTTCGGAGACTGAGGAGTGCATTGAATTGCACCAAAATCCATCATCGCCTGATTGTAGGCTGCAACCGGAGAGGAAGAAGAGAGAGAATCGGAAGCCGAAGATAAAGACAGGAAGTCGGAAGCCTTTGAAGAAGGCAACAGAGACTGCGCCAAGGCTGCAAATTCCTTTTTGCCCTGCGTGGAATTGATGGGAGTGTCAATACCAAAATACCGCGCAAGTACACGATAGACATTACCATCCACCACGGCTGCCGGAATATCGAAAGCAAAGGAGCCGATGGCTGCTGCCGTATAATCTCCCACACCCTTCAGTTGTTTGATACCTTCGAGCGTATCAGGGAAATGACCGAGTGCCACAATCTGCTTGGCTGCCGCATGGAGATTCCGGGCACGGGAATAATATCCCAATCCCTGCCAAAGTTTCAGAACTTCATCCTCGTGGGCCGCAGCCAAATCCTCCACGGTGGGATATTGAGCCATAAACCGCTCCCAATACTCCCACCCCTGGGCAATGCGGGTTTGCTGCAGGATAATCTCACTCAGCCAGATGGCATAAGGATTCTTAGTTTCGCGCCAAGGCAATTCTCTGCCATTCTCACGAAACCAGGAAAGTATTGTATTCGAAAAGCTATTCATATCGATAAAAATGCTCAAATCAAGTTTAAGTCAATACGGTTCCGGATACTGCTTGCATTACTGTTCCGGATATTGCTCATAAATCTTCAGTTCGAACTCATTAGCAAGTGCATAGGCATGCTCCATGATGTCGGCAAGAATATGCTCATAGTTGACCCAAACCTTATCCTTGATAAAGAAATAAAACTCTATCGGGAGTCCGCACTGCGTGGCTTCCAAATGGCGCACCATCAGTGTGAGTTCCGTATTTATTTCCGGACGCTGGCGCAGATATTTCTCCATAAACTTACGGTAGAGTTGCAGATTGGTTGGAGCAAGGGCTGCCGGATTCTTCAGGTCTTCTATATCCTTGCCTTCCTGTCTATCCTTCTCCAGAGCTTTTTGGAGAGATTCTTTCAATTTGAAGGAATCTTCAGTTGCTAAATGCTTGGAAATCAACTTCTGTTTCAGTAAATCATCTACCAGTCGGATGCTGCGGAAATCGAAGTAAACCAAGCGTTTCACCCGTCGTCCCCCACTATTCTGCATACCAATCCAGTTTTGGAAAGAACCATTCACCAAGGTGGTAGGAGAAATGGTGACGATGGTATTATCGAAGTCGCGCACCTTGACGGTAGTGAGCGAAATTTCCTCTACGATACCATTGACATCCACCGACTTCACCGTAATCCAGTCGCCCTTATGGAGCATATTGTTGCTCGTAAGACGGACACCAGAAGTCAAACCCGTAATCGTATCCTTGAAAACCAGCATGAGGACTGCAGAAGTGGCACCCAATCCAGCAAACAAGGTAAGCGGACTCTTGCCCAACAGGATGGCCACCACCACGACACCTGCTACAAAGAGCATGAGAACCCTGAGCACGCCACAGAAAGTATGAAAATACTGTTGAGCAGAGGACCGGCGATCCTTGGCATCTTCCAGTCCTTTGAAAGAGCCGATGAAAACCAGGACGGTTCTCACAGACATCACCACGATATAGATGCCCGTAGCCCTTTCGAGGATTTCCTTGAAAATCGGATATTCCAGATAGATGAGTGGCATGAGCGACCAGATGACGACAGCCGGTACAATATGGCAAGCCGAGTTGAGCACCTTCTTATTGAAGAGCACATCATCCCAGGAAATCTCCGTTTTCTCCGTGATTTTAGAGATGAGCGGCACGAGAATCTTACGGCACAGAAAATCGCTTATAATCGCCAGCAGAATAGCGGTGACTGTAAGCAACAGATGGCGGAGAACAGGAACGGAATCGCCCGAAACACCAGCCCACACCATCATTTCATCCACTAATTTACGAATTTCTTCCATATATCAAGTCTTTACGGTTGGCACAGCAACTCACACACCTTATCTGCAAAAGAGCGGGCATTATTGCTATGCATAATACCATTATTGAGAATCGAGAAGCAGAGGTCGTGACCATTTGCAGCCTTGCAGTAACCGGCAAGACCGATGACACCTGTCACCGTGCCCGTCTTGGCCTTCACATTGCCATGAGCAAAACCGGAGCGCATTCTCCTCTTCAAAGTTCCATCTACACCAGCAATCGGCAAGGACTGTTTGAGATGCGGCAGGATGTTCTCGTCCTGGTAAGCATAGCGAAGGAGCTTGACCTCCAGTTCGGCAGAAACATAGTTGTAGAGCGAAAGACCGGAACCGTCAGCAAACTTATATCGGGCTGGATCAAGACCAATCTTTCTAACCAACTGGCGCTGCACATTTCTGGCACTCTTGGCACTTGCCGGACGGTTGCCAGTAGAAGATGCAATCTGATAATACATACTTTCGGCATAGAGATTATCACTGTCTTTCATCATCTTGTGCAAAATCTGGTCCATGGTATGGAAACGGGTACAGATGGTGAAAGCACTTGCCGGACAGCGCTTCACAGAAGTTCCAGAACCCGCATAGAAGATACCTGCATCCTTCAACTTGGCAAGAAAGCGCTCCATGAAAATATCCTTGCGTCCGAATACCAATGGGGATAGCACAGGATTATCATCATCCCAGCACCAACCTTCGCCCAACAGATCTTCGTCCTTCATCGAGCGGTCGGCATAGATGCTGCCATGAATACTATCCACGCCCATATCTTTGAGACTGGTGACAAAGGCGGTCATATCATCATTATTGAAACGCGGGTCCATACCCCCGATGCAATACACGTCGCCCTTGAGTACCCCCTTATCAATCGTGCCCGTATATTTCAGGGTCGTTTTAAACTGGTAAGAACCACCCAACTTATCGAGCGCAGTAATCGCCGTCACGAGTTTCATGGTGCTGGCAGGACGCATCAGTTGGCGCTCACGGAAGCGGTAGATGCAGGAATCTGTCTCCAGGTCCCAAACCATGATACCCACCTGAGAAGTTTCAAACATTTTGCTCTTGAGGAGTTTGTCTAGTCCCACCTTCACGGTTTCCGTCCAAGGCAATCGCAAAGTATCAGCAGCAATTGTCTCCACCATCGCAGAGTCAGCCGCAGCAGAATCTTCATTGTCCTCTACCACCTCCTCATCATTCACAACTTGAGCCTGCATGGTAGGGAGACAGAGCGTCATCACCATCAGAAGGCTCATCACATATTTTATCATCTTATTCATTTTCTGTCTTATCTTGATTTTCTTCCTGTCTTTTCTCGATTTCCCGGATAAAACTTTCCTCATTATCAGGCTGCAGGCTGACCAGTTTGTTAGCTCCCACCTGAATGACGAGAGCATGGTCGAGTCCCCAACACGTCTTCATAGGTTCCACGCTGACAATATCGCACACTGGAATGGTCTGGTTTCGGGAGAATCGCCCCTCATTGATGACGATGAAATCCATTTCCTCATCCCGATCGATAGGTTGCACCCTTCGGAAAGTATAAGTTGTATTCAGAATGCGCTCAATCATGCCCACAATGACGATGGCGAGCAGGATGCCGATGATAGCCACCTTCACCCAGAAGAAATAACCGGTGAGGAGCGCAAATACCGCCACGCCACATTTGGCAGGAACCGAAAAACGCTTATGAAAAGTTCTGTCTGTCATACCTTTATATATATGTTAAGTCACCCCGAAGCCACCAATTAGCACCTCACAAGGGGTTATATTTACAAAAAACACTGCAAAATTACAAAAAATCCGTCTCTTATTACTCATTTTAAAGATAAATTATTACTTTTGCAACGAATTAAGGTTTCATCCCTTACAATCTTAAGGGAAGTGCAGGGTAAAACCATCGCAAAATGAAATAAAAATGAAGACTCTATTCCATAGGAATAAGAGATAATTGAAAAAATAAACTCAAATGGTTTATAAGTATGATTTTCTGATTATCGGTGCAGGAGTTGCCGGTATGAGTTACGCCCTGAAAGTAGCCAGAGCGAAAAAAGGTAAAGTGTGCATGATCTGCAAGACCTCTCTCGACGAGGCCAACACTTCATTTGCACAAGGTGGTGTCGCATCAGTTACCAACCTGGAGGTGGATAACTTCGACAAGCACATCCAGGATACAATGATTGCTGGTGACTACATCAGTGACTACAAAGCAGTTAAACAGGTTGTTACTAAGGCACCAGAACAAATCAAGGAACTGGTGGAATGGGGAGTCAACTTCGACAAGCAGCAGGACGGCAAGTTCGACCTTCACCGTGAGGGCGGACACAGCGAGTTCCGCATCCTCCATCACGCCGACGATACGGGTGCAGAAATCCAGAGAGGACTGATGGAAGCCGTACGCAACAACCCAGACATCGACATCAAGGAAAACCACTTCGCAGTGGAAATTATCACCCAACACCACTTGGGCGCACGCGTTACCCGTCGCACTCCTTACATCAACTGCTACGGAGCCTACGTCCTCAATCCTGATACTCAGAAAGTAGATACTTATCTCAGCAAGGTGACTGTGATGTGTACAGGTGGTTGCGGTGCGGTCTATCAGACCACTACCAACCCAATCATTGCCACAGGCGATGGTGAGGCGATGGTCTATCGTGCCAAGGGAACAGTTGCCGATATGGAGTTTGTACAGTTCCACCCTACTGCCCTCTTTCATCCGGGAGAAACTCATCCTGCGTTCCTCATCACAGAGGCCATGCGTGGCTACGGCGGTATTCTCCGTTTGCCTAACGGCGAGAGTTTCATGGAGAAATATGATGAGCGCCTGAGCCTTGCCCCTCGTGACATCGTGGCTCGTGCCATCGATAAGGAGATGAAGATTCACGGTCTTGACCATGTTTGTCTCGATGTGACCCATAAGAATCCAGAGGAGACCAAGCATCACTTCCCTAACATCTATGCAAAGTGTCTCAGCATCGGCATTGATATTACGAAGGATTATATTCCTGTTCGTCCTGCAGCCCACTACATGTGTGGCGGTATCAAAGTAGATCTGAACGGTTGTTCCAGCATCAACCGCCTCTATGCTTTAGGCGAATGCTCCTGCACAGGTCTTCATGGCGGCAACCGACTGGCGAGCAACTCACTCATCGAGGCCGTCGTTTATGCAGATACAGCAGCCAAGCACAGTATTGAGCATGTGGATGAATACGACTTCAACGACAAGGTGCCTGCATGGAATGATGAGGGTACCATGACCAATGAGGAGAAGGTGCTCATCACCCAGAGTATCAAGGAAGTTGGCGAATGCATGAGCAACTATGTAGGAATCGTGAGAAGTGACCTGCGCCTGAAGCGTGCCTGGGATCGTCTCGACCTGTTGTATGAAGAGACAGAAAACCTCTTCAAGCGTGTGAAGGTAAGCAAGGATCTCTGCGAGTTGCGCAACATGATCAATGTTGGTTATCTCATCACCCGTATGGCCATCGAGCGCAAGGAAAGTCGCGGTCTTCACTATACCATCGACTATCCGGTTCATGCCTACGACAAGAAATAAAGATTTGATAATCAGCAAAACTTTTAAATATTTGTGCTCCCCGCATGGGAGCTATTCAACCACCAAAGGGCTGGAGCCTCACCGCTACCAGCCCTTTCGTTTTTTCATAGTTTTTATTCATCGGGATTTTTCATCGGAGTTTTTTTTGTCACGCAGATTTCGGGCGCCAGCCATTGACCAGAGGCCAAATATCCGCGGAAATCAGTGAGTAATCCGATAAGCAAGATTGACTTCCGATTCATCCGTGAAATCCGATGAAGAAAAAGTCCTATGAAGAAAGATCTATCTCGTCAAGGAGAACTTGATGCTCAGACCGAAGTCTTGTGTCGTAGTCGGATAACTGCTGCTTGAAAGCAGAGGCGTATTCGTCTGACGATCATAGTAGAAACTCATGGTGAGCATCTTACTCAAGGTATAGTCGGCAGAGAAACTCAACTTCAAAGCATTATTGCCGCTGCTGGCACTGCTCATCATGGAGGCAATGTCTCTTACGATGGCAGCCTGCTTGCGGAAACTGAAGTCCAAGCGCAGGTTCAGGTCATGGTTGGTGCCATAAGAATTGCTATTGGAAGAATTCTTCTGCTTGTCAGCCGAACCTTTACCCTTACTCTTGACAGCCTTACGCTTACCTCCCATTCCGAAGAGATGGAAGTTGTTCATGCGATAGCCCATTCCAATCACCCAGTCCTTGCTCACAGCCTCATTGAGCTGAATACTTGTCATACTGAGGTTCATCACGCGCGTCTGGCGATATTCACCCTTCAGCGTCATATTATTATTGAACGTCAGATCAAGTCCCAACAATGGCGAGAAAGCCTCATTGATACTCACCTGCGAAACATTGAACATGCTGCTTGGTGAAGGATTACCGGTAGTGGCATCCTCGATGAAGCCCAAACCATTCATATATTCCTGGAAGGTGCTGTAACTGTTGTAGCTTCCAACGGCGAACACACTCTTATAGGAATGATTGATGTTCACACTCTTGAAGTGGTCGCGGAACCAAGGCAACTTACCTAATCCACTATACTTAACAGTCCAGTTAGGCAGCAATCGGCTCAAAGCCGGGAAGATGGAGAGCGACTTGCCACCCATGCTGGTATAAGCATTGAGGAAGGCAGGCACCATCACATCAGCACTATACTGGTTGACAGGTGTACGGGAAGCATCAAACTTGCCGCCAGCGAGACTGGAACCAGCAGGATAAATCATTCCAGCGTATTGCTGTTCCACCCGATTGCGGAAGTCCTGCAGAGAGCCCACGAACTTTTCGAAGGTCTTGCTGCGGTAACCACTGTTGGCATCTCCCATTCCCTCGAAAGCAGAACCAATAGAGATGGTAGTCATTTGGAAGCTTCCGCTCTGGGTAGTAGGAGTTCCCTCATACATATACTGTATGCTCTTCTGCGTGGTCATGGTACGCATGGCATTCAGGTCAATCTTCAAGTTCTTCACAGGTTCCAGCGTCATACGAATCTGGAGATCTTCCGTTTTGCTCGTAGCAGCAGGAGTAGCGATGGAATCGTTGAGCAACAACCAGTCGTGCTCTCTTGCCTTCTCGATGTAACTGTCGCCGACAAAACCGAAGGCGAAATCCAGACCCGGTGACATGATGCCCTGTTTGGTTTGTCCGAAGGCATCACCTATTGTAGGCAGGAAGCCTGGCAACGTGAGCTGGTAATTGTTGCGATAACTGAAGCTCACATTTCTTGCCATCATTGCCACACGTGAAATAGCCTGCATGGTCTTGTACCAAGCCTTCTCCTCCAGCGGAGCCTTCGGAAGCACATTCACCTTCAACTTCGTAGCAGAATCCACCTTAGAGGTAATGCGGATTGTGTTATTATCCAACACCTTATATTTCAAGTGGAAAGCCTTTCCATCCTCAGTCTTAGCCGAGACAATCAGACGCTTCGTATTCTTGCCGTGCTTTACGTCCACATATTTTTTCTTCGAATCATCCTTTTTGGAATCATCCTTCTTGGACTTATCCTTTTTAGACTTCTTAGACTTTTCAGACTTTTCTGCTTTCTTTGTTTCAGCCTCATCTCCAAAAGCCTCAGCCTTTTCCCCAGCAACCTCATCCTTCTCTTTTTTCAAGTCTTTAGCATCAGCTAATAAAGGCAGGAGGGTGATTTCCTGTTCGAAGGATCTCTTGTTGAGCGGCAATCGCTTCTTCTGCTCCTGAGCTTTCTTGTTATTCTTGCTTGTCCACTCCTTCACAGCCTCCTCAGGATCCTTGCCAGCATCAATTGCCTCCTGGCGAACCTTAGCCAATTCCTGTTTGCGCTTCTGCGCCTCCTGTTTAGCCTTTTCCTTCTCCTGCTTCTTTTTCTGAATCTGCGAGCGGGAAGGTTCCTTGTCAAACTTCTGGTTGGTAGCCTTGAGGAATGGTACATGATTGTAGAGTTTCACCAGATTGAACGTACCATTGAGGTTTAAACTGCGATTGGTGTTGATGGTATTTCCATACGAAACACCGTCCTCATCCTCTGTACCCTTGTTCCAGGAATAGGTGGAATTGTAGGAAGCATCGGCATTAACCCAGTCGAAGATTGGAATCAGATTGAGCGGCAACTGATAGGAAGCCGTAAAGGTCTGATTATAATCCAATGGTGCTCCCCAGTGCTTGATGCTGGTCCAAACAGAATCTTTCCAGGCATGGTACTGGTCAGCATAGAGGTCCTTATTGATTGGGGTATAAGGTTCCTCTATCTGAGCATGAGTGGCACTCTGGAAGTTCATGTGCAGGTTCTTGGTCAAGTCCCAGCGCATAGAGAACTCACGGTTCCAGAGGAACTGTTCGCTGAACGACAGAGGTAACTGTGAATTCTCCGTCGATTCCATATCGCGTTCCTGCAACTCATAATAATTGCGGGTCATCTCCGTATTGAACGCCACATTCTGCGGCAGCCAGTTCAGTCCGAAACGCTTCAGGATATCGAGCCACTTGCTCTTGTTCTTCAACTTTTTGAAAGGTTCCCATGACTTATAGACCGGAGTCCAGGAATAGTCGAGCGAACCGCGCCAGTTGTCTTCATTCTCATAGACCGTAGTCTCACCCTGCGTATGCTGGTGGGAATGACTGTAGGAGAACGAGAAGTTGGCAGGGTCATAAGGCATCGGATGGCGCTTGGTGGCAATTCCGACACGGGCATTGGAGATGGAGAAGTTGGTATTCACCACCTTCGTCACGGCAATATTCTCGATGGAATCCCGCTCAGCCTTGGAGCCAGTGGCATCCAGTGCATCTTGAAGTTCCATATCCGTATCCAGCGGATTGTATTTCGGTGAAGTCTTCTCTTTGGTCACACTATAATATAAAGGTATGCTCACCTTTGCTTTGTCAGGGAAGAACTTACCCATTTCCAAGCTCGTAGTCACGCTGTACGAACCATAACTGTCAGTACTGCGACTTGCCACCTTGTCTTCCAGTCCACCGAATCCCTCGCTGGTATAACGGCCGGTGGCATTGACACTACCCCAGTCAGACAACTGTACATTCAGATTGGCATTCGCAGCCCATCCGCCCTTGTTGTTATGTTCCAGAAGTCGGAGTTCGTTGACCCAGACTTCACCGCTCTTCACATCACCGGAGTTGTTGCGAATACCGATCATCATGGTCTTCACTTCACCCAAAGTAGGATTACCCACCAAGGTCATCTTGTTGTTCGGATGATTGCTGTCATAAGCCACGAAAGGCCGCGAGAACGAAGCCATGCCCATTGCCTTAGCCTTGTTGCGCTCCTTCTTCAGGGCGGTGAACACACTCATCTGGATATCGAGCATATTTTCCTCAGGCCATACAGCCTTGCAGTCTTCCAATGAACGGCGACTGTACTTGCCTTCCGGAGTCAACTTCAGCGGAATCTCATACTCATAATAGTTGTTCTTATAGTCATTACCCAGACGGATGAACACAGAGAGCTGGTTGTCTCTCAGGTCGGTGGTGTTCTGAGCCAGTGCATTGGCATGGGTAAACATTTGGATGCGCTTGTACTGTCGCAGGTCGAGGGTGGTGTTCTTGTAAACCGCCTTAGCCTCACCAGAACTCAGATTCTTGACCACAAGGCTCAACGCCTGCTCATTCTCCTCCACCAACTGAGGTTGTGAAGGGTCCTGACCACGACGGATGCCAGGAGGAAGCACATAGTTGACCGGAGTCTTCTCGGCATTTTCCTCGATGCTCACCGCACTTGCTTCCAGTGTACCACCATTAGCAGCACCGAGCGGCTGGTCGTAAGTACGCCAAGTGCCACGTACCAGATCCAGGGTTCCGAAACGCATCACGATAGGCTTCTCAAAATTGGTAAGGAACATACGCATGAAGCGGATGCTGGAGAAGTCATTGATATTTCCCACCTTCGATTCATACTGATCTACTGGGATACGGAACTGGTACCAGGTAACCGTCTCATTCTTCGTTCCGTTAGGCAAACTTGGTGTATATTCCCGTTTGTCAACAATATAGTTCTTGCCCACCACGAGGTCTTCCGGACGGATGCTGACATGATACTGGAAATACTTCTCATATTCATTGAGGGTGTAGTCCTGGTTGATATCTTCCACATCCGGTGTAGATTTATAGGAAGTATCATAGCTCTCAGTACGGCTGTCGCTATCCGGAGAGTTACCCTGCGGATTGTTGATGAATTTGTAGCGGTACAAGATAGGAGCCTGCATCTGATCCCAGTCAGAACCACGGTAATAGTGATAATCATCACGGGCAGGGTCAGCAAAGATACTGTCGAAAACCGCCTGGTTTACCTTACCCTGTATCTGGTCGAGGTAGGCGCTGCGATAGAACTCCTGTTCCTCGGCATCAGTAAGTCCGTTGAAACCCACATCCTGCAAGGCACGGCTTCCACTGGTTGTGGCAAAGGCATAAGTAACCGTACTCTGCGTAGGAATCTTACCCCACTGGGAGTAGGTAAAACTGTTGCTGCCATCCACAGGTATTCCGCTCTCGTAGAATTTCTTTCCGTCACGGAGAATATCCTCACTGATTTCTCCTAAGTTGATATAGAAATCACCGCCATAGAGACGGGCATCAGGCTGCTGATTGCTATAGATGAATGGGTCCAGCATCCAGAATTCGATATATTCCACATTCGCCTGCTCAAAGTCATTCGTATCCAACTTGCGCATCATACCACCCCAGTGCTTCTGAGGATTGGCAAGAGTTCCGTCCGCCTGGAGATCAGTCACATTGAAGTTGTACGGACCACGCTCATTCGGATAGAAGGCAATGTTCATCGCATTCACCGTACTCGTCTCCGTACTGTAAGTCTGTTGCTGACGAAGTGGGAACAACTCTCTCATGTAGATGGCTCTCACATAGTGATTGCTCAGCTGGTTGAGGTCGCTCTTGATATGTCCTGGAGTCAGCGTACTACCCTTTCTGTTGAAAAGCGGATCGATTGTGTACCAGGCCATCTGGCTTCTGTTGAATCCACTTGTCAATCCCGTCTTGTCCTTATTTTCAGGGAACATGGAAGGAACGCTGGAGAGGAACCAAGAGGTAGGAGTCATCACATCAATACTGCTCTTGGTGGACTCGAAATCATCCAGATAAGAAGCGTTATCCTGCGTTCCGCTCGCCTGTCCGGCAATCAGTTGGGCAAACTCTCCAGTAAAGGAAATCTGCGATGGTTGGGTAAGATGCAGGAACGGAATCTTGTCGAGCACATTCGTCAGCCACTGACTTTCCTTCTTCCAGTTGACATTGATACCCCAGAGGGTATTCTTCACCGGTTCCTCTCCCATAGCCACCTTGGTGAGGAGCGGTTGTTCACTCAAATGCTGGAACGTACCGCTCAGTTGGAAATTCTTCGAGAAGTCGTATTCCCAGTTGAGTCCAAACATCGTCTTGCGCATCATACCATAGTCGGTATTGCTTTCAAGCGAAACATTGACGGGTGTTCCTGCATCGATGATGCTCTGATTGAGAATCGTCACTTCACCGGCATTGTAATCTACAGAATAGTCAGAACCTTCGGTGAGCGTAACACCACCGGCAGTCACCATCACCGAACCCTGCGGAACATTGTATGCTCCGAGGGAAATGACATTGGAAGAAGAACCCTTGAACTGCCCCACCAGCAGGTACTTGTTCTTCTCGGCTATCTGTTTGGCTACCGTCTTCGTACTGTCATAAAGAGCCGTAAAGGCATATTTCTCCGCCTGTTCATCAGCCACGCCCTTACTCTTCAGATATTCGTACATATAACTACCGAAAGGTTCTACTTTAGGAATGAAGACACTTCCGTTGGAAACCGTATAACCCTCTACGTAGTCGTAGTAACCATTGCTATGAGCATTGTTATTATTGTCAAGACGGTCGGCTCCCAATACCTTGATGAGTGGCATCTGCTTCACTTGCTTTTCAGGGATATAGGTGATATAAACACCCGTCGTATCGCTCTGGAATTTCACGTCGAGTCTGAACTTTTCCTTCTCTATCTGGGAAGCTAAGTTATAGACGTTTTTCATCATCAGTTTCCAGTTGCCCTGCTGCGGATTGTTGCTGGTATTCTTGAGAGATTTCACGAAGAGACCCTGCTTGGTGTCAGTAACGTCGCTGGCAAACTCACCCACCTGGTAAGTGACACCACCATACGTATATTCGTATGCCACTGCCAGAACCTGGTCGGTCTGCAACTGGTTTCGCAAGGAAATATAACCCATCGCTGTATTCACCGTATATTCCGATGAATTCAGAAGACGCGCATTCTCCAACTTTTCAAAATCATTACCACCGATAAGTCCAGCGCTTTCCAGCGTAGAGGAAGTCTGATTCGCATCACGGGCTGCACTATACTGGTTGACCATCGCATCATACTCCGTATTCGCCTTGTTGGCAGGGACCATGATTCCTCCCACAGCCCACATCGGATTGCTTACCTTCTCGTTTTCACCCAAGTCGGTAAGCGCCACGATGTTTCTCGTATTCTCAGACGACCCCGTCTTATTGGTAACCCAAACCTCCACGCGGTTGATGGTAATACCGGTAGTAAGATTAGGCAATTTCTGCATCCATCCATCATAATGATTGCGGAAGTATTCGGAAAGGAAGAAGTGCTTGTTCTCCTCATAGTCGGTCACGTTCTTTTCAAAAGGCGTAAGCTGCACGCCGCCCTTAGAGGAAACGCTCTTGGACGAAGATTTCTTCTGGGAAATGACGGTTTGCAACTTGAGTTTACCAAACTGCAAATCGGTGCGGAAGCCGAAAAGACTGCTGGCTCCACGAATGAGTGACGAGTTGGAAGGAAAAGACACATTACCCGCCTCTACGAGTTTGATGATTTCATCTTCCTTGCCATCGTACTTGAGCTTCATATTCTGGGCATCATAATCGAAAGTAGCATCCGTGTTGTAGTTCAAGTTCATATTGACCTTATCGCCGACACGACCATTGACATTGAGATTGATTTTCTCATCGAAATCCATCATCGTCGTCTTGCGGTTTCGGATAGGAAGCGAAGGATTATCCACATTCTTTTTCTTCACACCAAACTTCAATTCAGCAGTACCCTGCGTTTTCACACGAATTCCACCCGGACCGAAAATTTTCTCAGCCGGTCCTAAATCGAAGTGCATATCCGTAAAGTCGAATTTCTCCTTACCCTTAGCCTTGAAGATTTCATCATTCTGCTTACGGTAATAGGCATTACGTTCCTGCATCTCGCTCCAGACGAGATACTCCTTCGGGGTAAGCATGATAGGCGCAGTTATCCAAGTATTCCCGAGCCGATTACCAATCACATATCGGTCGAGCGTATCATTATACTCCACCTGATACTTCATGTTGTCAGGGCGCTGCAGGTCGAGCGGACTTTGGTAAAGGTCGCTGAGGGTAATCGGTTGGGTGCGCTGCACAGGCCAACGGGGGTGCAGCAGACTGTCAGGAATAGAATCCTCGTCAGAAAGGATAGGCTGTGCTGTGATTCCATTCTTTGCAGCAGCTCCATTCCTTGAATTTTGTGTATTTTGTCGATTCTGAGTGCCCTGTTTTTTTTGCCGCGAGATGTCAGACTGCAGGTTTCTGTTGCGCGTTCTGTCATCTTGAAGGTACGGCAAGCCGATGGCATTGCCAATGACTGAGGTCAAGAGCAATGCCATCAACAAATATGCGTATTTTATATTTCTTATTCCAAACATCAAAAAACTGTCGTGAAAATTATTTAATCTGCTTCAAAGCCAACTTGATCACTTCCTCCACCTTGAGATCAGGTTTCGCTTTCAGGATTTCTATGACCACCTTAGCGGAAGGAGCCGGAGAGAATCCAAGCATGGTAAGCGCACTCACAGCCTCATCCTTCACATCATTATTGACCATATCCACATTACCTCCATTGGCAGGTAATTCATTGGCAATACCCAAAGACACAATTTTGTCCCTGAGGTCAATAATGATACGTTGTGCCGTTTTCAGTCCGATGCCTTTCACGCTTTTCAGTATTTTCTCATCTCCAGAGGAAATCACATTGCAGAGTTCAGAAGGAGACAAGGAGGAAAGAATCATCCTCGCGGTATTAGCACCCACTCCCGACACAGTGATGAGCAGTCGATAAAGTTCCCTTTCCTGTTTGCTAACAAAGCCGAAAAGAGTATAGGAATCATCTCTTCCGCCTGCCACCAGTACTTCATGTACATAGAGCTTCACCGTTGTTTTTCCCTGAATAGCCGTATAAGTATTCAGTGATATATTAAGTCCATATCCTACCCCAGCAGTTTCCAGAACAGCCATGGTAGGAGTCAAGTCTGTCAGTTCTCCCTTGATATATTCTATCATCTTTATGCTATTTTTATTTTACGCTACTTTATTTTTGCAATATTATTTTTGCTATCATTCAATATATCTCGGAACAATTCCCCCAAAACAGGGAATTATCATAAATAACAGAGAATCTATCCATTAAATATCAGAGAATCTATTAAATATATTTAATAAACGGAGAATCAGGGAAAATATTGCCACAAAAAGTATTTTATTACCAAATATCACTAAAAAAGAAAGGATGTGGTATCAATCAAATCCTATACACACTGAAAAATCCCACAGATTTCACCGATTTACACAGATCTTTTTGAAGCCAAAAAATAAATTTGTGTAAATCGGTGAAGTCTGTGGGACTATGTATTTTATTTTAAGAGAAGGGGGTTATGATCTCTTCTTAGAAACCTTTTTGGATTTCTTTGCTTTTGCTTGAGACTCTTTCGCTTTGGTTCCCTTCTCAGGACTTGTCAAAGCCTCATATACAATACCAGCCAATTTCTCAGCACCCTTGGCATTCGGATGAATACCATCACCCAACATCATATTGCTGAATGTAAATTGGGAATGGAGGTCGAGATAATGACACTTATTCTTCTTTGCCAACTTCTGCAACACAGGAATCTCACCATTCACGATTACACTATCATTGATGGTCCAGCTGCTCTTGAAAGCAGGAATTGGAGAACAAAGATAAATCTTCGGATGGCTTGGCAATGCCTTCAAGGTGTCTATCATCGCCTGCATACTCTGACTATATTCCTCTGCTCCATGCGCCCAATTATGAGTCTTGGAGTCATTGGTGCCCAACTTGATCACTACGATATTAGGCAAGAAAGCCTGCGCATCCTTCCAAGCTAACTCCTTCATATAAGGAATATCGCCCTTGTTCATCATCGTACGGGCAGACACACCAAAGTTTTTCACCTCAAAATCTACTCCCAACTTCTTCTGCAACTGGGCAGGATAGCCTTTATCCTCCGCATTCATAATACCAAATCCATCCGTAATCGAATTGCCGATACATGCCACACGGACAGCATTTTCTTTAGGAGCCTTAAAGCTCTGCAACCACGCCGTCAGATCTGTAAGCATCTGGTCGTGATGCTTGAAATTGCTGCGGAATCCCCAACCATGACCGCCAGTTGGATAGACATGCTGTTCACAATCGTTTCCTGCCTGATGCATACGGGTATAATAAGCCACGCCATTGGTAACAGGAGGAACCACATTGTCGTCATTCGACATCAGGAGAATCGCACGAGGTGTCAGATGACCACGAACAGCCTTGTCATTAGACCATTCTTCAACCAACTTAGGATTAGACTTGCGCTCATCACCCAGGAAATTGACACAAGAACCTTTATGAGTAATGCGCTCATCCATCGAGATAACCGGATAGAAGAGTATAGAAAAATCAGGACGAGCAGCATATTCTGCATGCGTACTGACAGAAGAAGCAAGATGACCACCAGCAGAGAATCCCATAATACCTACATCATGAGGATTTATATGCCATACAGATGCGCTATCTCTTACCGTACGGATAGCCTGATAAGCATCTCCCAAAGGAATATTTCTATTCCCATTAGGCATGCGATATTTTAATACAAAAAAGGCAATGCCCTGTTTGTTGAAGAACTCAGCCCACTGATGTCCCTCATGATCCATTGCTAAGTGAGAATAACCACCACCAGGACAATCTACGACTGCTCGACCTGTAGGATTCTGAGGAAGATAACAGGTGAGTTCACTTTTACCATCTGCACTATTTTTCAGTACAAATTTACGGGCTGTTGACTGAGCTGACAGATTGATGACCGCCAGCATCATAGCACAAAACGCAAATAACTTTTTCATTGCTTTATCATTGATTAGGTTTACATTTCATCTATTGTGTGCAAAGTTACGTAATTTTCGGCTAACACAACGCTTTATTTTCATCATTTTTTGGTTATTTCGTACAAATAACTTTGTCGTTTGTTTCTTTTTTACTAAATTTGCAGAAAATTCTGAACTATAACGTAAAAAGTCATGATTATGAAACAATTTTTCAAGAATGTAGCAGCCACCATTGTTGGCCTTTTTGCCTTTTGCCTCATCTTAGGCATTTTCGGCTTCATCAGTCTCATCGGCATGATTGCTTCCAGCAATAATACCCCTACTATCAAAGACAAATCGGTCATGGTGCTCACGCTACAAGGGGAAATCATCGACAGAGCAGAAGACAATTGGTTGGGGCAGATTACCGGCAACCAGTTCAACACGCTCGGTATGAACGAAATACTTTCTGCCATCAAGAAAGCCAAGACAGAAGAAAAGATAAAAGGTATCTATCTGGAAGCTGGTGTTTTACAGGCTGACTATGCCACAATCCAGGAAATACGCAATGCACTCGCTGATTTCAAGAAGAGCGGCAAATGGATTATTGCTTACGGCGACGCCTTCTCACAAGGCAGCTACTATTTAGCTTCCGTTGCCAACCAGGTTTATGTAAACCCAGAAGGTAATGTAGATTGGCACGGAATCTCATCTCAACCACAATATATCAAGGATGTGGCTGCCAAGTTTGGCATCCATTTCACGGTGGTAAAAGTGGGTAAATATAAAAGTTTTACGGAAACCTACACAGAGGATAAGATGAGCGACGCCAACCGTGAGCAGGTTTCACGCTATATCAACGGACTCTGGCAACAGATGCTGACGGATGTTTCCAACAGTAGAAAAATCAGCAAGGACTCACTCAATCACTATGCTGACGGACTCATGGTGTTCGACGACAGCAAACTCCTGAAATCACGTAAATTCGTAGATGGTTTCTGCTATTATGATGAGATCAGGAATATCGTAAAGAAGCAACTCGGTCTGAAAGCAGACCAGAAGATAGCTCAGGTTTCCATGAAAGATGTCAACGCTGCTATCAATGACAACAATATGATGGGCGACAAAATCGCAGTCTATTACTGTCAGGGTAGCATCGTGAGAATGGCTACTCCAAGTATTTATGGAGACGAGCAGCAGATAGTCAGTTCTGATGTCGTCAGAGATCTGGAAGACCTGGCTGAAGACAAGAACGTAAAAGCCGTGGTTCTCCGCATCAATTCCGGTGGCGGTGATGCTTATGCCTCAGAACAAATCTGGCATGCTGTAAGCGAGTTGAACAAGAAGAAACCTGTAGTTGTTTCCATGGGAGGCATGGCTGCTTCTGGAGCTTACTACATGAGCATGGGTGCCCGATATGTGATGGCCCAGCCTACTACCCTGACAGGCAGTATCGGCATCTTCGGAGCATTACCAGACTTCAGCGACCTGCTGACCAAGAAATTAGGATTCAAGTATGATGAAGTAAAAACCAACAAGAACAGCGCCTATATGGGTGCTGGAACAGCCCGTCCATGGAGTCAGGAGGAAATCACCCATCTACAGGCTTATGTCAACCGTGGCTATGCCCTGTTCCGCAAGCGTGTGGCAGACGGAAGAAAGATGAACGTGGAGGAAGTTGAGAAAATCGCTCAGGGAAGAGTCTGGCTCGGAACAGATGCCAAGAAGATCAAGCTGATTGACGGATTCGGAAGTCTGGACGATGCCATTGTCAAAGCGGCACAACTGGCAAAGATTTCAGATTATCAGACGACAGAATACCCTATGCAGACAGACTGGATGGAGCAACTCCTTGCCCAGGTATCAGAGAATAGTGACAACTATCTGGACGAGCAGTTGAAACTGACGCTCGGCAACCTCTACCAGCCATTTGTGATGATACGTAATATGAAGGAAAAAGAACCAGTGCAAGCAGCTCTACCATTCTTTCTGAATATCAACTAAAGGGATTTATATATATATAATATAATTAAGGTATAAGAAACAATGAGAACAGAAGGCGACCTTATCAAGATCAACGATTGGCTGCTTCCATTCAGTTGGATTTACGGCAGCATAGTGAGATTCCGCAACTGGCTCTTCGATATAGGTCTCAAGAAGAGCAAGTCATTCTCCATACCCATTATCTCAGTGGGCAATATCACTGTGGGCGGTTCCGGAAAGACACCCCATGTGGAATACTTGATACGCCTGTTGCACGGCAAAGCAAAAATTGCCGTGCTATCACGTGGTTATAAGAGAAAAAGTCATGGTTATATACTTGCCAACGAAAGTACGACCATGCCGGAAATAGGTGACGAGCCTTTCCAGATGCACGAGAAATTCTCTGATATATATGTGGCTGTAGATGCAAAACGGGCAAGAGGTATCGAGAACCTGCAGAATGATGAGGCAAGCAAGGACGTAGATGTCGTCCTGCTCGATGATGCTTTCCAGCACCGGTATGTAAAACCTGGCATCAACATCCTCCTGGTAGATTATCACCGTCTGATCATCTACGACAAGATGTTGCCGGCAGGAAGATTGCGTGAACCTTTGAGCGGTAAGAACAGAGCAGACATCGTCATCATCACCAAGTGTCCAAAAGATCTGAAGCCGATGGAATTCCGTGTGCTGACCAAAGCCATGGACCTCTATCCTTTCCAGAAACTCTACTTCACCAGCATCGACTACGACACACCGAAGGGAGTATTCGAGGAAAAGCAGATAGGACTCGACAAGCTACAGGATTATCATGTCTTGCTACTCACAGGAATCGCTTCACCCAAGCAGATGGAGCATGACCTGAAGCCAATGACAAAGGATATCACAAACTTATCATTCGGCGACCATCACAGTTTTAAAGGCAAGGATATCGACCGCATCAACGATACCTTCGAAAGCATGCCAGAGCCACGCATCATCATCACTACAGAAAAAGATGCAGTAAGACTGAGAGAAACAGATGGACTATACGAAAAAGTAAAGTCAAACATGTATGAACTTCCTATCAAGGTAAGCTTCATGCTTGACCAACAAGATAATTTTAACGAAAAAATAATAAGCTATGTACGAAAGAATTCAAGAAACAGCATCCTGGCTAAGAGAAAGGATGACAACAAGTCCAAAGACAGCTATCATTCTGGGAACAGGTCTCGGACAATTAGCTTCAGAAATAACTGACAGTTATTCATTCCCATATAGTGAAATTCCAAATTTCCCTGTATCAACCGTAGAAGGACATGCAGGAAAGCTCATCTTCGGAAAATTGGGCGGCAAAGACATCATGGCTATGGAAGGCCGTTTCCACTTCTATGAGGGTTATAGCATGAAAGAGGTGACATTCCCAGAGCGCGTCATGTATGAACTTGGCATCGAGACCCTCTTCGTCAGCAATGCTTCAGGCGGTATGAATCCTGCGTTCCACGTAGGCGACCTGATGATTATTGATGACCACATCAATTTCTTTCCAGAGCATCCATTGCAGGGTAAGAATTTCCCTACCGGACCTCGCTTCCCTGACATGCATGAAGCTTATGACAAGGGATTGCGCGACCTTGCCGACGGAATCGCTAAGGAAGTAGGCATTGAGGTGAAACATGGTGTATATGTAGGAGTACAGGGGCCAACCTTCGAAACTCCAGCAGAATACCGCATGTACCGCATTTTGGGAGGCGATGCTGTAGGCATGAGTACTGTGCCTGAGGTCATTGTTGCCCGCCACTGCGGCATCAAGGTATTCGGTATCAGCATCATAACCGACTTGGGTGGATTTGACGTTCCTGTACAGGTGAGTCATGAGGAAGTGCAGATTGCTGCCAATAATGCTCAACCTAAGATGACAGAGATTATGCGTGAGATGATCCGCAGATCTTAAAGAACAGGAAACACTTAGCGTGAAAAGTGAAGCCCCCGCACCTTCACTTGTTTTTTAACACTTAATATTTTCAGAAATTGGACATAGCAAAATTGGGTGAGTTTGGTCTTATCGACCATCTCACCAAAGGACACGAAAACAAGAATGCCTCTACCGTTTATGGTGTAGGTGATGATTGTGCCGTGATGCACTATCCTGACAAGGAAGTATTGGTTACCACTGATATGCTCATGGAAGGCGTGCATTTCGACTTGACGTACATAGACTTACAGCACCTTGGATATAAAAGTGCAATGGTGAACATCAGCGATATCTTTGCCATGAACGGAACGCCAAGACAAATGGTTGTAAGTATTGCCTTGAGTAAACGTTTCAAGGTAGAAGACATTGACGAGTTTTACAAAGGACTCCGTATGGCTTGCGACAAATGGGGTGTTGACATCGTAGGCGGTGACACCACATCTTCCTATACCGGACTTGCCATCAGCATAACCTGTATCGGTGAGGCAAACAAGGAAGATATCGTATATAGAAGTGGAGCCAAGGAGACTGACCTCATCTGCGTAACGGGTGACCTCGGCGGTGCCTATATGGGTCTGCAACTTCTGGAGCGAGAGAAAGCCGTTTACTATGGACAGGTGGAAGATATTCGCAAGAAAATAGCTGAAGCCAAGCATAATGGTGATACGGTGAAAGTCTCTGCACTCAATGAGGAGTTGGCCAATATGCGCAATTTCCAACCAGACTTTGCTGGAAAGGAATATTTACTGCAACGCCAATTGCAACCAGAAGCTCGCGGTGACATCATAGCCCAATTGCGTGAAGCAGGTATTCGACCTACAGCCATGATGGATATTAGTGACGGACTCAGCAGCGAACTAATGCACATCTGTGAACAGAGTCACTGCGGATGTCGTGTATATGAGAAAAACATTCCAATAGACTATCAGACGGCAGTAATGGCAGAGGAATTCAACATGAACCTCACTACCTGTGCCATGAATGGTGGCGAGGATTACGAACTTCTCTTTACCGTACCAATAGGCGATCATGCCAAAATCGAGGAAATGGAAGGTGTGAAGCAGATAGGCTACATCACGCAAGAGAATCTCGGCAAGTACCTGATTACCCGCGACGGACAGGAATTTGAACTGAAAGCACAGGGTTGGAACCCTCTCAAAGACTAAATTCAATAAGGAAGAACGTTTCAATACAACTTCATACGCTACAGAAAGGTGATTTTTGTTAATAAACATTAAGCAAGAGAAATTATCAGAATTTCTCTTGCTCAATTCAAAAACTTATTGTACCTTTGCAACCGCAAAAGAAAATGGTGCCATAGCTCAGTTGGTAGAGCAAAGGACTGAAAATCCTTGTGTCCCCGGTTCGATTCCTGGTGGTACCACTCCTCCTTTCATTAGGGCGGTTTCCGACTTCGGTTGGAGCCGCCTTTTTCGGTATTTATACCCCAAGGAAACAGTTGTCACGAAACAATTACAAACAATTGCAATCATAAACTATTATAATTTAAAACAAATTACAAAAAGCAGACTTAAAGACTTATGAAGAAAATTCTAATTTCTTTAATGGCACTGTTCGCGATAGCGAATTCGTTTGCCGCTGATTACAGCAAGTATTACACCAACTTGCCAGTTCAAATGTCACAGCCTACCCTTCCTACCTTCCCGGACAACCAGGTCAGCATTCTGGAATGCGGCGGTAAAGGAGACGCACTGACAATGAACACCCAGGCATTCGCCAAAGCCATCAGTAAACTAAACAAGATGGGCGGAGGTCATCTGAAAGTTCCTGCGGGTGTTTACCTCACCGGATTGATTTCTCTGAAAGACAATATCGACCTGCATATCGAGAAGAATGCCATTATTGTTTTCTCAGAAGACAAGAACGACCTCATCAAAACAGACGAGGCAACAGGTAAGAAAGAAGAGAGAGCCTCAACAGCCATCTCTGCCAGCAAGCGCAAGAACATTGCCATTACTGGTGAAGGTACCATCGACGGAAATGGCGAATGGTGGAGACCGGTCAAGAGAAGCAAGGTAAGCGACGTGGAATGGAAAAGATTCCAGGAAATGGGCGGTACTCTCAATGAGAAGGGCGACATCTGGTTTCCACTCAACCTGAAGCAGACTCCGAATGTAGTAGATAATATCGATGCCCAGGAGAAGGTGCGCAACCACATGATCCGTTTCACCGACTGTGAGAACGTGCTCGTTCAAGGTGTTACGCTTCTGAACTCACCTCGTTTCCACCTCATCCCCACCCGTTGCAAGAATGTAGTTATTGACGGAATTACCGTAAAATGTCCTTGGAACGCACAGAACGGAGATGCCATCGATATTTCAAGTTGCAAAGATGTACTGATTGTCAACAACGTGATCGATGCTGGCGATGACGGTATCTGCATGAAGGGCGGTGCTGGTGCAGCTGGCGTGAAAGCAGGTCCATGTGAGAATATCAACATCCAGGACAATACCGTATATCACGCTCATGGCGGTTTTGTAATCGGTAGCGAATTCTCTGGAGGTATGAAAAACATTGTTGTAAGAAACAATACCTTCCAGGGCACAGATGCCGGATTACGATTCAAGAGTGCTGTGAAAAGAGGCGGTAAGAGCGAGAATATTTATATCGACCATATCTACATGACCGATATTACAGGCGATGCTATCACTTTCGAGACTACCTATTTTGACAACCACGTAGGTGCCAAGCAGCAGGCAGCCCCTGTAAAACTGGAATTCTTGCCAGATTTCCAGGACATTCATATCAGCAACGTCTATGTACGTGGCTGCAAGAATGGAATCGTGGCGCATGGCGCAGAAGGTATGATACACGATATCACCATCAAGGACAGCAACATCTTCTACAACAAGAATGCAAAGGATATAGATGCAGCCTGCAAGATTACCTTGGAGAATGTAAACTTTTCCACTTTTGCAAAATAAAAAAAGAAAAGACGGATTATCTGCAGTTTGTCTGATCTGCCAGACAAGCAGTTAAAATTATATCATAAGACAAAACCAAAAACTCTCCTGATGTCAGTTGTGCTGACTCAGGAGAGTTTTTATGTTCTGCCGAGGGAAAAATTATTGCGTGGGCAAGAAAGAATTTTTCCCTGCCCAGGGAATTTTCAAAGTACCTCTAAGGTTTGATGAGAAACCCGGAAGTGAATATCCAAGCCCTCGTAAGGCATTCCATAAACCTTGTCAGGATTTTTTTGATAATGCGGACGAGGATCCTGCGCCAACACTTCTTTTAAAATCGAAATCTTGGCATCTGTTAATCCCTGTTTATTCAGTTTGTCTTTCACCTCATCGCTGACCAGCACCTCAAGTCTGTCCCATTTTCTTTCATCCACAAAACCGCTGCGGGCATCAGGATGACAATCAGCATAGACTACGTAGGGTTTAATATCATATATCGGTGTTCCGTCCATCAGGTCGGCTCCTTTCACATGAATCACCGGTCCCCGATTTGTCTCCCATTCTATCCTGTCTATACGCACAGAAGACAAGCCGATATGATTGGGTCTGAAAGGACTTCGGGTAGCGAACACCCCTACTTTCTCATTTCCTCCCAGCACTGGGGGTCTTACAACGGGACTATTAGCTTTATGCTTATTGACAGAAAATTCCCAAATCAACCAAAGATAGTCAAAGTCCTCCATACCACGAAGTGCATCAGGATTTCGGAATTCGGGTTCAAAAACAATCCGTCCCTCCAGTTCTTCTACCAGACCAGCCTGTTTGGGAATACCGAACTTACTGGAAAAGGGAGAACGAAAATGTGCAATTGGTTTTATTTCCATGATGATATCTAATTCATTCAATCAACAAGTCCCCCATTTCAACTTCTATACCCCTATTCATAACAAAATTACACCTTATTATATATATAGGGCAGAACGAAGGACATTCATGATTGCAAAGATACTACCTTTTTTGCAAGAAAAGCAAAAGTAAAGAAAGAAAAAACAGTTAATGACAAAATATAAGGGAATAATTTTGTAATTACCCCAAAATAATGTAACTTTGCAGCAGAAATAAAAACAAAAAAGCAATGAAGATACAGAATCCTCAATATGAGATTTGGATGCAAAATCCAGGAGAGCTTGGCATCTATCAGCAGATAGAGCGAGCAGGTAGAGTATGCTACAAGAGTGAAAACAACACCACAGAAAACTCAGCCAAGCCTTTCGTAGGTCGCATGATAGAGCATGAACATTTTGCCATGTTGGAACACGGCACCGTATATATGACCTGCAACCACGGGGAACTCCCACTCTATGCAAGCAACAAGTTCTCTCATGTGAATACGATAGACGGCAAGGACTACATCACAACCAATCTCCGTGTGATGGCAGAGAACAAAACACTGGAAGATCTGAAGTATCGTACAGATTTCAAAAAGGGCAAGCATGAACTCCGCATCACCGTACACTTTACAACCCAGATTGCCATTACCCGTGAATACAATCGTCATCGCGCCAACTCCATGGCAGAACAGAGTACACGCTACTGCAATTATACGAAGAATAAGTTTGGTAGCGAAATCAGTATCAACCTTCCAACTTGGGTAAAGGGTGATTTAGAAACCAACGATGAGAAATTCGTAGAACTCTGTGAAGACGTAGCAAATGAAGAGACCAATGACTGGACTCCAATAGATGCCTGGCTCTTTGCCAATCAAGCAGCAGAATTTGCCTACATGAAATTAATTGCTATGGGATGCAAGCCACAGGAAGCACGCGTCATTCTTCCATTGGATACAAATACAGAACTGGTGCACACCGCATTCGTAAGCGACTGGAAGCATTTCTTCGACCTTCGTGCGTTAGGCACAACAGGAGCACCTCATCCTGATGCCAAGATTTTGGCTGAACCTCTATACGAAGAGTTCAAAGAAAGAGGTTATATTGATTAAAAAAGGTAAAAATCAGCGCAAAAGATAAGATTTTCCATTTTTCGTACATGAAATAACGGAAAATTCAGTATCTTTGCGATGTGTTTTTCATAGTATTAGATTTAAGGTTATCAAGGTTGGGGCTACAGCGGTAGCCCTTTTTTTTGTCTTTTTCTCTAAAAAGCAGGAGAAAAGCAGGGTAAAATCAAGAAATATGCACTTTTTTTGAGATTTTTGAAAAAAAGTTCTCAAAAAATTTGGTGGAACCAGAAAATAGTAGTACCTTTGCAACCGCTTAAGAAAACCAAGCTATAGTCATCCAAACTGAATTTGGAGAGATGGTAGAGTGGTCGATTACAACGGTCTTGAAAACCGTCGTACCGAGAGGTACCGGGGGTTCGAATCCCTCTCTCTCCGCAAGAGCCTTCTGAAATTTCTTTCAGAAGGCTTTTTTTATTTCCGTATTTGTATATTTCCTTCATATTCATTCACTATCCATGACAAGAAGACTTCAAATGCAAAATTATGCTATATTATTTGGTCATATCAAAGAAAACATGTAACTTTGCTAAAAAGTAAGCTATATGCAAGAAAAGACATGACAATGATAGATCGCTGTTACATAGAAATCACTAATACATGTAATCTCAACTGCCACTTCTGTCCAAAACATACAAGGAAGAAAAGACAGTTGAGTGCTGAGGAATTCGACCTGCTCACCGACAAGATATGCGGGAAGGTCTGTTTCCTATATTTCCACATTATGGGCGAACCCCTACTACACCCTCTTCTACCCGAGTTTATCAATATGGCAAGAGAGAAAGGTTTCAAAACCGTACTTACATCCAATGGCACTCTGCTACCCAAAGCTATGGATCTCCTTGACACACTTCCCCACAAAATACAGCTCTCGCTCCACTCACATGAGAGTAATGCCAAGGGAGAGCTTGCCAGTTACATGAACGAGGTGATGACTTTTTCAACCCAAGCAGCAGAGAAAGGAACCTGCATAGTTCTCAGACTTTGGAACCAAGGAGGAAAAGACCGGGAAAATGAAGAAGTAATGGAGCACATCGAAAAATTTGTTCCCAAACCCTGGAAAGAACGACCTGACGGTTACAGACTTGCCAATAATCTCTATCTGGAGTTTGACAGGAAATTCGAATGGCCCAACTTTGATAACCATATCGAAGAAAAGGAAATGATAAAAGGAAATCAGAAATCAGGTATCAGAGAAGAAAAAAGAGAAGTTTTCTGTAAAGCCCTACTCAAACAGATAGGCGTATTGGCAGACGGGACATTGGTACCCTGCTGTTTGGACCACAACGGAGATGTTGCACTTGGGAACCTGCTTGAACAATCGCTGGAAGAAATTCTGGCTTCACCCCGTGCCCAAGCCATGATAGAAGGTTTCAAGCACCATCAAGCCACAGAACATCTCTGTGAGACCTGTGAATCAGCCCTGGTAAGAAACAGTTTTAGAGGAAAAGCAAGAAGTTAATAGGAATTATGAAATATTATACAGCAATGACAATAGCTGGCTCAGACAGTTGCGGAGGAGCCGGCGTACAAGCTGACATCAAGACAATGTCAGCACTAGGCGTATATGCCGCATCGGCCATTACAGCCATTACCGTACAGAACACCCTGGGAGTTTATGCCATCCAAGACATCAACCCCGAAATAGTAAAGGGCCAGATAGAAGCTGTGATGGACGACATCCACCCAGATGCCATCAAAGTAGGTATGGTTAACGACCGTACCACTATCCAGGCTATTGCTGAAGCCCTGAAAAGATACCAAGGGGAATACCAGCATCTCATCATTGACCCCGTGATGGTTTCCACCAGTGGTTGCAGACTCATGCAGGAGGACGCTCTCAGCATTTTCATACAGGAGTTATTACCACTAGCTACCCTGCTAACACCTAACATCCCGGAAGCAGAGATACTGGCAGGTATGAAGATACAGAATAAGGAAGACATCCAGAACGCAGCTTTAGCCATCAGTAAGTTAGGCTGTAAATATGTACTCATCAAAGGCGGCCATTTCCAGGGAGCAGAAAAGATTGATTACCTCTTCGAAGACGGAAAACCTATTACCAGTTATCGAGGCATTAGCGTAAACACACGCAATACCCACGGTACAGGTTGTACCCTATCCTCAGCCATCACTTCTTATCTGGCAAGAGAAATGGATATGAATACAGCTATCACCATGGCAAAGACCTATCTTTCAGGCGCAATTCTGGCAGGAAAAGATGTACAGATAGGAAAAGGTCATGGTCCGGTGAATCATTTCTATGAACCCAAGGCACTGTTTATCAAATAACAGCCAACACCTTTATATAAAGAAATAAAATCACAACGAATATGAAATGGATAGTAATCACTCTGCCCGATTTTATAGAGAATGAATCAACCTATATCAACCAACTCTTTAAAGCAGGTATAGACCTGCTACATCTGCGCAAACCAGAATCAAATATAGAGGAGTGTAAGCGACTGATACAGGAAATCGACAAGAAATGGCATAAAAAGATCGTAGTACACGATCACTTCGAACTTTGTCAGGAATTTCATCTTCATGGTATTCATCTTAACAGAAGAAACCACGAGATTCCAGAAGGCTTTCAAGGAAGCATCTCACAATCCTGCCATAGTTTTAAGGAAGTAGAACAAGCTCTCCAGACTATATCACCCAAGAACAAAGACGAAAAGAGCGCGATTCTCAAACCTGCCTGCCATTATGTTTTCCTCAGTCCAATCTTTGACAGCATTTCAAAGAAAGGCTACAAACATTCCTTCTCTAACAAAGACTTAGAGGAAGCAGGCATCAATGGAATCATCAATGAGCGAGTAGTTGCATTGGGAGGTGTCACCCCTGAATATATTCCACAATTGAGAGCATGGAACTTTGGCGGAGCTGCATTCTTAGGCGACGTCTGGAACAGAAGAACTGATGCGAACTGGGCAAAATACCTTACCGGAATTAAGAAAAAACTTGCCCCCGGAAATGCCAATAATACGCTTAACAGTTCAAATATTTGGTAGAGGGAAATACACTACTTTCTAATAAGACAGGCCGAATCTCAACAATAAAAATAAAAAAATGCTTTTTTATTTTGTATTGTCTTCGATTTGCACTACCTTTGCACCCATGATATATCCAGATAATTTTGAAAATAAGATAGGATTCAATGAAATCCGCAAGATGCTGCGCGAAAGATGCCTCTCTCCACTCGGAAAGGAACAGGTAGACAAGATGGCATTCAGCAGCGATGCAGAACAAGTTAACGAATGGCTCATGCAGGTGCGTGAGTTCCGCAGACTGATGGAGGAAGTAGAAGACTTTCCCCTACAATATTTCTATGATGTAAGGGAGAGCATCCTCCGTATCCGTGTAGAAAACAGTCACCTGGAGGAGGACGAGCTGTTTGACTTGCGACGTTCACTGTCTACCATAGCAGATATGGTGAAAATATTGAATCACAGCGATGACGATGACGAGCCGGAAGACGGATGGAAAAGAGAGAAAAAGTATCCCTACCCAGCCCTACATCGCCTTTCACAGGATGTAGTTACTTTTCCACAGCTGATTCAGCGCATCGACCAGATACTTGACAAATTCGGCAAGATAAGAGATAACGCAACCCCTGAACTTCTTCAGATTCGCAGAGAACTGGCAAAGACAGAGGGCAGCATCTCACGTACCTTATATAGTATATTGCGCTCGGCACAAAGTGAAGGCATCGTAGAAAAAGATGTTACCCCTACCCTGCGTGATGGCAGACTGGTTATTCCCGTCATCCCTACTCTGAAGCGTAAAATCAAAGGTATCGTACACGATGAGAGTGCCACAGGTAAAACTGTCTTTATAGAACCAACCGAGGTGGTAGAGGCGAACAACCGTGTACGTGAACTGGAGGGTGAAGAGAGAAAGGAAATCATTCGCATCCTCACCGACTTTACCAACAAGGTACGCCCATACTCCAAGGAAATTCTGGACAGTTACCGTTTCCTTGCCATAATTGACCTGATACAAGCCAAGCAAAAACTGGCTGATATCTTCAAAGCCATAGAACCCGAGGTAGAAGGCCACCCACACATAGATTGGACCCGTGCGATACACCCATTATTGCAGCTATCTCTACAGAAAAAAAACGAGAAAGTAGTTCCGTTGGATATAATGCTTACACAGGACAAACGCATTCTTATCATCTCCGGTCCAAATGCAGGCGGCAAATCTGTCTGTCTGAAAACCGTCGGATTATTACAGTACATGCTGCAATGCGGTTTGAGCATCCCTGTAAGTGAGCGTTCAAAGACAGGTGTTTTCCAAAACATCATGATTGATATCGGTGACGAACAGAGTCTGGAGAATGACTTGAGTACCTACTCATCTCATCTTCTGAACATGAAGAATATGATGAAGGCAGCCAATGGCGAGACCATCATTCTGATAGATGAGTTTGGTACAGGTACAGAGCCAGGAATCGGAGGTGCTATCGCCGAAGCAGTACTCGACAAGTTCTGCAAGCAGCAAGCTTATGGTGTGATTACCACCCACTATCAGAACCTGAAGCATTTTGCCGACAGCCATGAAGGAGTGGTTAACGGCGCCATGCTCTACGACCGCCATGAGATGAAAGCCCTCTTCCAATTAGCTATCGGCAGACCAGGTTCTTCTTTCGCTATCGAAATTGCAAGAAAGATTGGATTACCCGAAGAAGTAATTAAGGAAGCATCAGATATCGTTGGTTCTGAATACATTCAAAGCGACAAGTATCTGCAGGATATAGTTCGTGACAAGCGATATTGGGAAAACAAACGCCAGAATATCCATCAGCGTGAAAAAGACATGGAGAAAACAATCTCCAAGTACGAAAACGACATAGAGGATATTGAGCGAAGCAGAAAGGCAATTCTCAAAAAGGCAAAAGAAGAAGCCGCAGAACTTCTGAAAGAAAGTAACAAGAGAATCGAAAACGCCATCCGGGAAATCAAAGAAAGCCAGGCTGAAAAAGAAGAAACCCGCCGTATCCGTCAGGAACTTGATACCTTCAAGCAAGAGGTTCAAGAAATTGATACCAAGGAGACCGATGACAAAATTGCCCGCAAGATAGCCCAGATTCAACAACGCAAAGAGCGCCATGCCAAGCGCCAGGCTGAAAAGAAAGAGAATCAGGAGAAGGCTGCAGCAGCACTGAGGAATGCACAGAACAAGACTCAAGCAGATAGTAAACGTGATATTCAGATTGGCGATACGGTGCGCATCAAGGGACTGACTACTGTCGGAAAGATAGAAAACATTACTGGAGATACAGCAACTGCCGTATTTGGAGGAATGAGAACCAAGATGCGCCTGAACCGTCTGGAGCATGCCACAACTCCTGTTGAAAATGCAGACAAGACAGAAGAGCGCAAGGAAAATCTGGCTTCATACGGTATCAGTAAGGAAACCAGAAAGACCATAGACTCACATAAATCCAACTTTCACCAGGATCTGGACGTTCGCGGAATGCGAGGCGATGAAGCACTTAATGCGGTACAATACTTCATCGATGACGCTATCCTGGTAGGAATGCCACGAGTCAGAATCCTTCACGGAAAGGGAAATGGCATTCTAAGACAGCTCATTCGCCAATATCTGAGTAGTGTGCCTAATGTGACCCATTATGCAGATGAGCACGTACAATTTGGCGGATCAGGCATTACGGTTGTTGATTTTTAGCAAACAAACGTTAAACAACTGAAGTTTTTCGGCAAAACATTTGGCGGGTTCAAAGAAAAACCGTACCTTTGCACCCGCTTAAAAATTGAGACGGACAAGTCTCATACGACCAGCTCCCTCGGAATCCCCCAGGATGGGAACATAGCAAGGGTACTTGGTTG
>OOCG01000108.1_pt1 | contig 58050 bp, 49 predicted proteins | sample 1671521 | NCBI WGS metagenome assembly OOCG01 (sample SAMN06348165, study PRJEB24527) | human gut metagenome | biome: human gut; feature: ankylosing spondylitis patient; material: feces | host: Homo sapiens | place: China | collected 2015-10
ATCAGGCTTAGCCCAATCAAAGTCAACTAAACACAGGTTTAAAACAAAAAGAAGTCAACCGTTTTTAGGAAATGACACCATGAGAATTCTTAAAATGCGAAAGGGACCTCAAGTTAATATGCATGAACGACTTAAAAACTCAACACTTTGAGAGGTTCTGCTGCAACGTAAAGAGCAATTACATTCAATGGTGTTGGTATGGGAGATTTTTTGAAATATAAAAGTTTTCTCAGCTCTGTTGAATACAGTGTCGATGACAATTGCCTCTTCGGAAAAGTGATGTTTATCAAAAGTCTTCTGACATATGAGGGCGAGACCTTACAGGAGCTCGAAAAAATATTTCATCAAACTATCGACAATTATTTAGCAGATTGCCAGGCAGAAGGGATCAAGCCGAATGTTCCATGCTCCGGCGACTTTGCGGAGCGAAATCCGGAACGTTTTAAATCGTCCTCGCCTGGGGTAATACATGAGCCGCAGAGACCTCAATCCAATCAGGATTAAACAACTGCTCTTTTAAAAACGTACTGGAGTTCCTCCTCGTTCATTGCTCTATTTCAATCCACATTATGGCTGTCAAAAATCTCTTGAAATACCATCAAATTTCATCAAGAAAAAAATCTATACCATCAAAAATACTATTGAAATAGGCTTGCTTAGGTTTAAAGAATACTGAAAGAAAGTGAGAGCTTCTACAAGCAAAAAAACGCTTTTTTGTTGATTTTAGATATAAAAACGGGATGACTTCTGAGTCATCCCGAATGCTTAAGAAATAGCTAGAAATTCAATATTTTTATTCCCACTCGATCGTTGCGGGGGGTTTGCCAGATACATCATAAACGACGCGGTTAATACCCTTAACCTCGTTGATGATGCGGTTGGAAACCTTGCCAAGAAGATCGTATGGCAGATGAGCCCATTTAGCGGTCATAAAGTCGCTGGTCTGAACAGCTCTCAAGCTGACAACCCAGTCGTATGTTCTACCGTCGCCCATCACACCGACGCTCTTAACCGGCAGGAAGACAACGAAAGCCTGGCTGACTTTGTCATACCAACCTGCATTGCGAAGTTCTTCAATGAAGATCGCATCAGCTTCTCTCAGAAGATCGGCGTATTCGCGTTTAATAGCGCCGAGAATACGAACGCCGAGGCCGGGGCCAGGGAAAGGATGACGATAAACCATTTCGGCAGGCAGTCCCAGTGCGATACCGAGTTCACGAACTTCGTCTTTGAAGAGTTCGCGAAGCGGTTCGAGAAGCTTCAGATGAAGTGTATCGGGCAAACCGCCGACATTATGGTGGGACTTAATGGTTTGGGCTTTCTTGGTCTTGGCGCCGTTGGATTCAATGACGTCAGGATAAATGGTGCCCTGTGCGAGCCACTTAGCATTCTGCAGTTTTTCAGCTTCTTCCTGGAAGACTTCGACAAACAGACGACCGATGATCTTACGTTTGGCTTCAGGATCGGTAACACCGGATAACGCATCCATGAACCGGTCGGAAGCATCAACCACAATCAGCTTCATACCCATATTGTCACGGAAAGTCTGTGCGACCTGTTCTCTTTCGTGAAGACGAAGCAGTCCGTTGTCTACGAAAACGCAGGTCAGCTGATCGCCGATCGCGCGATGAATCAAAGCCGCCGTAACGGAAGAATCGACGCCGCCGGAAAGACCGAGAATAACTTCATCTTTTCCAACCTGATGACGAATTTTTTCAACGGCTTCCTGAGCGAAGTTGCCCATGACCCAGTCGGGAGTGGCCTTGCAGATCTTAAGAACAAAGGTCTCAAGGATTTCACGGCCCTTCTCGGTATGCGTAACTTCGGGATGGAACTGGACAGCGTAAAAGCCTCTTTCCTCGTCAGCCATACCGGCGATGGGGCAAGTCGGAGTCGAGCACATCAGTTTGAAGCCGGGAGGCATTTCAGTGACTTTGTCGCCGTGGCTCATCCAAACCTTCAGGTAGCTCTTGCCGTCTTTATCAGTAAAGTCGGAGATGTTCTTCAAAAGTTTTGTGTGGCCGTGCTCACGAACTTCTGCGTAGCCGAACTCACGCTGAGCGCCGCTTTCAACTTTGCCGCCGAGCTGCTCAGCCATTGTCTGCATGCCGTAGCAAATGCCTAAAACCGGAACGCCGATTTCAAAAACGGCCTTCGGAGCGCGGTCCGTGGATTCTTCATAAGCGCTCATGTGAGAGCCGGAAAGGACGATGCCGCTCGGCTTGAATTCTTTAATAAATCCATCCGATACGTCGCAGGAGTGGACTTCGCAGTAAACGTGAGCTTCACGAATACGGCGCGCAATCAATTGCGTGACTTGGCTTCCGAAGTCAAGAATTAAAATTCGATCGTGGTTCATCTTCGCTAAATATCAATTAAAAACAAAAGTCGGCCCGAGTCTATAAAACTCGAGTCGACCCTTGCCCGTCATATTAATCTGAAATTTCAGACATGTAGGAAAATTAATGTTCCAGTCTGTAGTTCGGAGCTTCCTTCGTGATCTTCACATCGTGAACATGAGATTCACGCCAGCCGGCAGATGTGATTTCAACAAAGCAGGCCTTGTTGCGCATCTCATCAATCGTACGGCAGCCGCAGTACCCCATAGAAGAACGCAGACCGCCGCACATCTGATAGATGATGGCAAGAACGCTTCCTTTGTAGGGAACCATACCTTCGATGCCTTCCGGAACAAACTTATCAACGTTGCCGTTGTTGTTGTCCTGGAAGTAACGGTCGGCAGAACCTTTATTCATGGCGCCGAGAGAACCCATACCGCGGTAGCTCTTGTAAGAGCGGCCCTGGTAAAGAATGATTTCGCCCGGAGCTTCGTCGGTACCTGCAAACATGCCGCCCATCATGACGGTATTGGCGCCGGCTGCGATGGCTTTTGCGACGTCGCCGGAAAAACGGATACCGCCGTCAGCGATCAGAGGAACACCGGAGCCCTGAAGAGCTTCGGCAACGTTGGAAACAGCTGTAATCTGCGGAACACCGACACCGGCAACAACGCGAGTCGTACAAATGGAACCCGGGCCGATCCCGACTTTAACAGCGTCTGCACCGTTTTCAACGAGGGCTAGGGCAGCAGCGGCAGTAGCAATGTTTCCGCCGATAACCTGAACCTGAGGATAGTGCTGCTTAACCCATTTGACGCGGTCAAGCACGCCCTGAGAATGGCCATGGGCTGTGTCAACAACCAAGACGTCGACACCGGCATCAACCAGCAGCTCGACACGTTCTTCCGTACCGGCTCCGACGCCGACAGCAGCACCGGCAAGCAGTTTGCCGTGTTTGTCTTTGGAAGCATACGGATGTTCGGTTGCTTTGATGATGTCTTTGACGGTCATCAAGCCGCGAAGGTGGAAGTTGTCGTCAACAACCAAAACTCTTTCAAGACGATGCTCGTGCATCAGTTTCTTAGCGTCGTCGAGTGTGGCGCCTTCTTTAATCGTGATCAGGCGTTCGGCCGGTGTCATGATTTCACTGATCTTGGCGTCCATGCGGTCTTCGAAGCGAAGGTCGCGGTGTGTAACCATACCGAGAACTTTTTCGCCCTGAACAACGGGAAGACCGGAAATGTTGTGTTCGCGGGTCAGACGAATCACGTCGGCAACAATCATGTCCGGACCGATGGTGATCGGGTCGGCAACCATGCCTGCTTCGTGGCGTTTAACTTTATTAACTTCGGCAGCCTGAGCCTGGGCTGTCATGTTTTTATGAATAATACCGATGCCGCCTTCCTGAGCTAAGGCAATGGCCAAATTAGCTTCAGTAACCGTATCCATAGCTGCAGAGCAGAACGGGATGTTTAAGCGGAGGTCTCTGGTGAATTGTGTGGAAAGGACGGTCTCGCGGGGAAGTACGTTCGAGTATGCAGGAACGAGGAGAACGTCGTCAAAGGTTAAAGCCTTTTGAAGGAGTCGCATTGTTGAACCTCTAAGCACAAAAAACAATTATACGTAAATTGAAGGAGCTGTATTTGTTGACAGCAATAGGTATTTATTCGAAGGGTGAAATTTTATTTCGCATGTTTTCGACCTCGAGTTGCCAAAAGCGGTTTATTTAAAGCGCGAAGCCGTCTGGCTTCTTTCGGATCGATTCGGAGCGGTTCGGTTAATTCAATTCGGTCCCCGTCCTTGAGGAGGTCTTCTTCTTTGCAGCGCCGGCCGTAAATGCTCAGACCGATTTCTTCGGTTTTTTGCCAGCCGAGTGCGCGCAGTGCGTCCCCGACCGTTGAACCTTCAGGAAGCTCAAGAGCTTTTTTGAGCAGTCCGGAGGGTGTTTGTTTTACGGCTGATAACAGCAAATGAACCTCCCGTACCTCGAATAAAGTAAAATTGTGCAGATTTTACTCGGCTTTCAGCCTGTTTTCGGCCCTGCCGCATCAATTCGCTGTGAGCCATTATTACTTGGAGAGCAACCTTGGCAATTATTCAAAATAAAAAGGCCAGATTCGACTACGAAATTGAAGAAAAATTTGAAGCCGGTCTGGAACTAAGAGGATGGGAAGTGAAATCCATCCGTGCCGGCGGCGCTTCCATTAAAGAAGCTCACGTTTTCGTCAGAAACGGAGAACTGTTTTTATTGAATGCAAACATTACGCCTCTGAAAACCGCCAGTACCCATGAAAAAGCGGATCCCACGCGTAACCGTAAGCTCCTTCTTCATAAGCATGAAATCATGCGATTAATCGGCCGCGTCGAACAAGCCGGGTATTCGCTGATTCCTTTAGACATGCATTTCAAGGACGGACGTGTCAAACTCGAACTCGGCCTTGGTAAAGGGAAAAAGTTATTTGAAAAACGAGCCGATATCGGTAAGCGAGAGTGGAAACGCGAACAAGGCCGTCTGTTGAAAAACAGAACACTTAACCGAAAATAACCTTTTATCGAGCTGCCGAATGGCAGCTCTCTTTTTGTAACCCTATGAAATACTTCCTTTTATGCCTTGCACAAGCTGCTGCTATTTCTTTGGCAGCCCCTGCTTCTGCCTCTCCTTTCTATCCTACGGAGGCCGCAGTCTTCTTCTCTCCTAACGGAGGCGCTGAGAACGCCATCGTTCAATCTATTGACAGCGCGAAGGTCCGAATTCGTATGCAGGCCTTTCTTTTCTCTAACAAGGAAATTACGCAGGCGCTCATCCGAGCTCATCAGCGCGGCGTGAAAGTCGATGTCATCATTGATAAGAAGATGCCTAAGAAAAAACCGAATACAACGGAAGACCTCTTAAAAGCCGGTGTTCCGACTTTCTTTGACACGGCTCACCGAACCGCGCACGACAAAATCATCATCGTCGATGACAATATCGTCCTCACCGGAAGCTTCAATTTCGTCAAAGTCGCCGAAACCAAGAACGGGGAAAACCTCTTAATTTTGAAATCCAAGCCGCTCGCCGAAGAATATGTCAAAAACTGGGAGAAGCATTTCTCTCACTCCGTTCTGGCAGCGCCAGAAAAAGAGAAAGGCACCGAAGTGCCTCTCACAAAAAATCAAAATTAACGCATCAGTTTGTAAATCTTGACGATGTCCTTCTCATAAAGCGGGAGGAAATTTCCTAATTTTCCGGGAATTTCCACCGCTTTTTTCGCGAGCTCTTTGGGATCGGCCTTCTCAGCGCCGAGTTCCTTCAGATTCTTCGGGGCACCCATCTTCTTCAGGAATCGTCTAAAGGCTTTGATACCTTTACGAATAATCTCTTCGTCGGTACCTTCGCCTTTTACGCCCATAACGTTGCGGGCAAACTGAACAAAACGTTTCGGATTGGCATGCCAGACGTACTTCATCCAAGCCGGAACTACAACTGCCAGACCTTCGCCGTGCGTAATCGTCGTATCCCAGGCGCTCAGTTCATGTTCCATCCCGTGGGAGGCCCAGTCTTCGACCTGTCCCAATCCGTAATATCCGTTGTGTGCAAAAGATCCGGCCAAACCGATCTGGCACCAAGCGTCGTAATCCTTAGGATTCTTTTTGAGCTTCAGACCGTTCTTCATGATCGTCTTCATGGCGCTTTCAGCCTGACTGTCCACAAAGTCGGTATTTTTGGTCTGGGTAAAGTAGCGCTCCATGATGTGACTCATCATGTCGATCACACCTGCTCTAATTTGCTTTTCCGGAAGCGTAAAGAAAAGTTCGGGATCGATGACGCTTACAAACGGACGAACTAGAGGAGAGCCGGCGCCGAGCTTTCTGTCTCCGTTTGAAATCACAATACGGATACTCTGTTCGCTGCCTGCAGCAGGAAGCGTGAGCACAGCGGCAACCGGAAGCGCTTCTGTCGGCGTAATTTTCTTTGTGAAGAAATCCCAAACATCACCGACGTAAGGAACGCCGATCGCAATCGCCTTGGAAGCATCAATAACACTTCCGCCGCCGACGGCCAAAATAGCTTTGACTCTGTGCTCGCGGGCCAAAAGAATACCCTTCTGAACAAAAGAAAGCTGCGGGTTCGGTGTCACGCCGCCCAATTCAATCGGCACAAGGTCGGCAGCTTTTAACGACTCGGAGATGCGCTCCAAAAGGCCGCTCTCTTTGGCAGAACCGCCGCCGTAAACCACCAGCACGGGACTCATCGCCGGCACACGGGCACGCATTAGCTCTCCGATACGGCTTTCTTCTCCTTTGCCGAAAACTAAGCGTGTGGGATTAGAGTATTCAAAGTTATTCATTATTTTTTCCTATTTTCAGTTTTAGTTATTGCTGCCCATCGGAGCACCGACGAACAAAAGGGTCCAGGATTCGACAAAAGAAGCGACCGGCGCCGGTAACTCATCGGCATCCAACAGCGGGAATCCGGCTTTCAAAGCATCATGGATCGCCTTATAGGCTTCCCCTACAAAAATCGCGCAGGCTTTGACGACGACCTCATCAGAACTCATCTCCTCGCCTTCCGGATTCTCCTCGATCTGAGGCAGCGCCTGGTTGATGTATTCTGCCAAACCTTCGGTGGTCCAGTCTTCAGGGCCCGGTTCAAAATGACTGTTGTTGCCGCAGAAAGTCTCTCCAAGCCACTCCATGAGCTTCATATCCTTCTCTGCGAGCTCATCTCTCGTCAGTTCGCCTTCCGCACAAGCAATAGCGCGCTTGCACATATTCACGACAGCCTGGGAGAGGATTTTTCGGACGACTTCAATGTCTACGATAGAAGGAGCCTGTTCTGCCTTGGAGCTGTGATCGTGACCGCAGCAGCCGCGGTTGCAGCTCGGTTTAATACATTTAGGCATCGCACTTCTCTTTGGTTAATTTTTTCACCCAAGACTCGAGCAGAGCGTCGAGAGCCTGCGAACCTTTTGCTTCGATCTCATCAGGATTTTTCTGCAGTTCATTAATGAGCTCGTGAACTTGGTTCGTGAATAAGAACATCACGAGCTGCATAAAGACGGCCGGATCAGCGGCCTCTTCCTCTTTGATCCCGAAGCCTTTCAAAGCCTCTGTGAATTCCGCACGAAGCAGCTTTTCAATCCTTTCGGGCGTATTTACTGCCGCCTTTGCGTAAGCCGGATTTTGGCCTAAGAGCGTTGTAGCCAAGAATGCAGCGGCTCTCTGGTCGGCTTGAACGACTTCTTCTCGACGAACATTTTTATGAACGGCTTCCGCAAGGCGTTTAGAGACCGCCATTGCATGAGCTCTCAATAAATCTTTAATGACGAGAGGATCGTCAAGGTTGGGGAGCCTGACGCCCTCCGGGATTTTTCCTTCTACGGAATCAGAACTAGCCGGTTCGAAAGCATTTTCCATATTTTGTATTTCCCTGCACGAAGATTACCGCCCGCATTAAAAGCAATCTCGGCTTCCCAAACTCGCCCGTTGTATTGGACGGTCGCGTACCGATTGTGCCTCCATTCGTGAACCGTCACGGTCTTACCAATGTGCCGGCGGAGAATTTCGGAATAAAAGTCGACTTCTCTCAAGTGACGCTGTAAAAGCATCAAATAACTGATCACTAAAAGAGAAATGACGGTGAAGATGGCGACTTGTAAATAAACGGAACTGAGGAAGAAGGAAAAAAGGGCTGTCGTAAAGGCGGCAGCTGAAATCACCAATAGAAAAAAATTGCCGAAGTAAAGATCCATCGCGCCGATCACTGCAGCGGCAATAAACCAAAAATACGACAATCCCATAATGCGTTCCCTTCTTTGAGGTCTCTCTTTTGACCGTGAGTCAATTATAGGTTAAGAACGCGAAAACGGCCGCATCCGAAAGGAAAACGGCCGTTTGGTAAAGCTTAGAACCTAAGAATTATTTCTTAACGTCTTTAGCCAGTCTGCGCCAAGTATTGACGACAGTATCCGGGTTCAGAGAGATGGATTCGATACCTTCTTCCATCAGCCACTGAGCTAAGTCAGGATGGTCGGAAGGACCCTGACCGCAGATACCGACATAAGCTCCTTTCTCACGGCAGGCCTTGATAGCACGTGCCAGAAGGATCTTAACGGCTTCGTCGCGTTCATCGAAGAAGTTGGCAACCAGTCCGGAATCGCGGTCCAGACCGAGTGTCAGCTGGGTCAAGTCGTTGGAGCCAATAGAGAAACCGTCGAAGTGTTCAAGGAACTTCTCGGCAAGCAGTGCGTTGCTCGGGATTTCACACATCATATTGAGGCGAAGACCGTTCACGCCGCGCTTGAGACCTTGTTCGTTCAGACGTTCGTTAACTTCCTTGGCTTCCTTAACGGTTCTGACAAACGGGATCATGATTTCGACATTGGTCAGACCCATTTCGTCGCGGACTTTCTTCAGAGCTTCGCATTCCATAGCAAAGCATTCTTTGAAGTCTTCGGAAACGTAACGGCTTGCACCGCGGAAACCGAGCATGGGGTTTTCTTCTTCCGGTTCGTAGAGCTTGCCGCCTAAGAGTTTGCGGTATTCATTGCTCTTGAAGTCGGACATACGAACGATCACTTTCTTCGGATAGAAAGCGGCAGCAATCGTGGCAACACCTTCGGCGATCTTTTCCTTGAAGAATTCACGCGGGTTTTCGTAACCGGCAGAAGCCTCTTCAACCGCTCTTCTCAGATCTTCGGGAAGATCCGGGTAAGCTAAGCAAGCCTTCGGATGGATGCCGATGTTGTTATTGATAATGAATTCAAGGCGGGCTAGACCGACACCATTGTTCGGGATGGACTGGAAGTCGAATGCGAGCTGAGGATTGCCCACGTTCATCATGATCTTAACGGGGATCTCAGGCAGTTCGCCCTGTTTCACTTCTTTGATTTCGAACGGGATCAGGCCGTTGTAAATATTGCCTGTATCGCCTTCGGCGCAGGAGACGGTAACTTCCTGGCCGTCTTTGAGGACTTCCGTTGCGTCGCCGCAGCCGACAACAGCAGCGATACCGAGCTCACGAGCAATAATAGCTGCGTGACAGGTACGGCCGCCGCGGTTAGTAACGATGGCACTGGCCTTCTTCATCACCGGCTCCCAGTTAGGATCGGTCATGTCCGTAACAAGGACGTCTCCTTCCTGAACCAGGTCCATCTGTTCCGGACCGGCAACAATACGAACCTTACCGGCGCCGATCTTCTGCCCGATAGCGCGGCCGGTTACCAGGACTTCGCCTTTGCCGAGAAGAACGAATTTCTGCTGAACATCGGCCTTCTTCTGGCGGCTCTTCACGGTCTCGGGACGAGCCTGAAGAATATAGAGTTTTCCGTCGATACCGTCTTTGCCCCATTCAATGTCCATCGGACGGCCGTAGTGTTTTTCAATAATACGGGCGTACTTGGCAAGCTGAACGATTTCGTCGTCGTTCAAGGCAAACTTGCGGCGTTCGGATTCGGGAACATCGACCACCTTCACAGAGCGTCCGCTGGACTTGTCTGTGTCGAAGATCATCTTGATCTTCTTGCTGCCGAGAACTTTACGGATGATCGGGAATTTGCCCATTTCCATGATGGGTTTGTGGACAAAGTATTCGTCCGGGTTCACAGCGCCCTGAACAACGGTTTCACCGAGGCCATAGCTGGCTGTAATGAAAACGACCTGATCAAAGCCGCTTTCGGTATCCATCGTAAACATAACACCGGCAGCGCCCTTATCGGAGCGAACCATTCTCTGAACACCGGCGGACAAAGCCACATCAGCGTGGTCGAAGCCTTTGTGAACGCGGTAAGATATTGCGCGGTCGTTGTAGAGGGAAGCGAATACTTCCTTCATTCTTGCGAACACCTGTTCGAGACCGACGACGTTCAGGTAAGTTTCCTGCTGGCCGGCAAAGGAAGCGTCCGGAAGGTCTTCAGCAGTTGCAGAGGAACGAACAGCAACGGAAATTTCCTTCTGGTCGCCCTTGAGCCACTCATAGTGTTCTCTGATTTCTTTTTCGAGCTGAGCCGGGAAAGGAGCTTTTTCAATCCATTCACGAATTTCAGCGCCTGCCTTTGCCAGCTCTTTAACATCATCAACGTCTAACTTGCTCAGACGATCTTCAATTCTTTTATCAAGACCGCCTTCTTTTAAAAAGACTCTGAAAGCTTCAGCCGTCGTTGCAAAGCCGTCAGGTACTCTGATGCCGGCTTCTGTAAGCTGGCTAAGCAGTTCGCCAAGAGAAGCATTCTTGCCGCCTACGATGTCAACATCTGTCATACGAAGTTGGCTGAATGGAATGACGAAACGTCCTTGTGTCATGTTTACCTCGAAATTGAGTGAAAAAATTTGCTAAATTTTAGCCGTTCTTTTAGCGTTAAGTTCGTAACTTCATCTAACAGCGTTAAATTTTATGAATTCAAACGTAAACGAAACCCCTGAAAAACCGACTCAGCGTACCGTGTTTTTTGTATCCGACGCGACGGCTATTACTGCAGAAACTTTGGCAAATGCTGTTTTAGCGCAGTTTCACGGCCTTAAATACCTGCGCTACCGCATGCCTTTCGTCAACACGGAAGAAAAAGCCAAGGCCGCGGCCCTGAGAATCAATGAGGTCGGCAAAGAGAACGGCGTGCGCCCGATTGTTTTCTCTACACTCGTCGCCGGATCTCTGGCTTCGACATTTAACGAATACTGCAACGCCTTCGTCATCGAGCTTTTCCGCTCCTTCGTCGGACCGCTTGAGCGTGAACTCGGTGTTCCGAGTGACCACTCCGTCGGCAAGAGCCATGAAATCGGTGACCAGGAAAGATACAACCGTCGTATTGATGCGATTAACTACACGCTGGCACACGACGACGGACAAACCAACAAAGGCTTGGAAGATGCAGACGTGGTGCTGGTAGGTGTGTCCCGCAGCGGTAAGACTCCGACCAGCCTGTACTTGGCCATGCAGTACGGTATCAAAGCAGCTAACTATCCGCTTATTCCAGAAGATTTCGAGCGCGGCGAACTTCCGCCCGCACTGGAAAACTGCAAAGACAAGATATTCGGTCTTTCCATTTCTCCCAAGCGTCTCTCTGAAATTCGAGGCGAACGCCGCCCGAATTCTAAGTACGCTTCCATAGAGAACTGCGAATACGAAGTTGAAGAGGCTCAGCGGATGATGGATCGTGAAGGCATTAAATATCTGTCTTCCACTTCTAAGTCCATTGAAGAAATTTCAGCGACGATCCTGCTTGAACTCAAAATCAATATTGATCCTCACATGAGTATGTGAGGCCGGACCGAATCGATATTTAGATATGCGGCCGAATCTTCGGCCGCTTTCTATTTGTGCGCAATGCCTGAAAGACGGCGTCTGCGCTGTTCAAAAAGGCAGACGGAAGCCGCTGTTGCAACGTTGAGGCTTTCAACTCTGGAATCCAAAGGAATCAACAGGGTTAAATCGGAAAGTTCCAGGGCTTTTTCAGAAACACCCAGACCTTCGCTTCCGAACACCCACAAAGTTTGGCCCTTTCCCCATTTTTCCTCGTAGAGATCTTTTCCGCCGCGCGCGTCAGCCACTAAACATACAGCTCCGGTTTTTTCTTTGATCTCTGCAAGCTCGACGGAAGAAATAATGTTGCAGAAGAAATGAGCTCCCATGGCTGCACGAAGCACTTTGGGAGACCAAACGTAGGCACATTGCGGTGACAACGCAATATTCGTCACACCGGAAGCCAGTGCGGAACGAAGGATGGTTCCGACATTGCCCGGATCTTGGACGCCGTCAAGATAAATCCAATCCTCGTCTTTTTTGATCTTTCCCTCTTCCGGGATGCGGATCTCACAAACTATCCCGGCACTGGTGTCCACCGGAGAAATCGAAGCATAAATTTGAGACGGCAACTGAACTACAGAAATCTTCAACGACAGGTACTTTTGCAGGATTTCCGATATTTCAAAATTCTTCTCGGCCCCTTCTCTTAAAAATACTTTGCGGACAAGCTCAGGATGCGAAAGAAGTTCTCGGGCCAAATGAATCCCTTCGGCGAGAGATAAACCTTCTTTTCTCGCCGCCCTCGAGTGCTGCGCCAAATTCTTCGCAAGCTTAATCGAAGGATTAGCTGCGCTTGTGATCCGCATGAATTCCATTTACTGTCCCTTTCGCTTTTTACGATCGGCTCGCCGTTCAAACTTCTTAGCAATCAAGGTCACAGGACCGAACGTCATTCGGTGCACTGGACACGGGCCCCATTTCTCCAGCATTTTAAGATGGTGTGCCGTACCGTATCCCGCATGTTGCTCAAAGCCGTATTTCGGATACATTCCTCCCAAGATTTTCATCAAGGCGTCCCGATAGGTCTTGGCCAAGATGGAGGCTGCGGAAATTTCCGGAATCAAGTCGTCGCCTTTGACAATCGGCTCTGCACGGAAAGGAAGCTCTGGCAGGCGGTTCCCATCAACCAAGACTAAGTCCGGTTTTGGATCAAGCTGAAGAACGGCTTTACGCATCGCTGCCATCGTCGCCTGAAGAATGTTCATTCGGTCAATGTCCGCAACCGAACTTTCGGCGATCGCCCAAGCGAGCGCATGCGTTTTAATCTGCTCTGCAAGAACTTCTCTTGCGTGAGCCGTCAGTTTTTTTGAGTCTCTGAGCCCTTCTATCGGATGATCGGGGTTCAAAATCACGGCTGCAGCAACAACCGGTCCGGCCAAAGGGCCGCGGCCCGCTTCGTCCACACCGCAAACAAGTGTGGCGATCGTTTCCTCACCGTCGAATAAATAGTCAGCCATCAGCGTTTTAAAACCTGATCGATTGCCTCTGTTGCCAGCTGAGCAGTCGGCCTCAGCAATGTTTCATGCATTTCTGAAAATACTTCTTTGAGATATTCCTGCCGCTTCGGCTCCAGGGCGTGAAGCAAATGGGACGAAAGGATCTCAGGCGAACAGAACATCTGAACGCACTCGGGAACCAAAGTCTTCTGCGCCAGGATATTGGGCAGGCTGATCCACTTTGTCTGTCCTTTGGAAAGAATCAGCATTGCCGAAAGCGCCGGCATAGCGTATCCGACGACCAAGGGCTTTTTATAAAGTGCCGCCTCAAGCGTTGCTGTGCCGCTCGCCACCAAAATAGCGTCAGCCGCTTCCATCGCCAAATGAGACTTCCCGTCCAAAAGAACGGTATTGTCTTCGACATCAGGAAAGCGATTGAGAACTTCTAAAATCTCTTTTTTCCTTTGCTCATCGGCGGCCGGAACTATGAATCGAGTTCTCGGTTCCTGCTTCATCAGTAAGGACGCAGCGCCGAAAAATGCCGGCGCACACCAGCGAATCTCGTCTTTACGGCTGCCGGGAAGAATGGCAATGACCGGCCCCTGCGCAGCGATGTTCAGTTTGCGTCTTGCACCTTCCGTATCCGGCACCATCGGAATGATCTCGGCTAGAGGATGGCCGATGTACGTGCTCGGAATGCCGGCTTCTTTAAAAATTTTCTCTTCAAAAGGGAAAATCAAAAGCAGATGATCCACCGCACGTTTGATTTGGTGAATTCTCTGCGGACGCCAAGCCCAAACGGCCGGAGCCACCATGTGAACAACCGGAATCCCCGATGCTCTGACCTTCTCTTCAATCGACAGATTAAAGTCAGGAGCATCAACTCCGATGTAGGCAGCAGGACGAAGCTGGACAGTACGGCGCATCATTTCTCGGCGAATTTTTAAAATTCGAGGCAAATGACGGATCACTTCCAAATAGCCCCGGACGGAAAGTTCGCTGGCATGAAACCAAGGATCCAAGCCGTCTTGAATCATTCGGTCACCGCCGATACCTTCCATCTTAAGATTCGGACGAGACGCGGCAACAGCCGGCAGAACACGCGAAGCTAGATAATCTCCGCTGTTCTCTCCGGCTGCCCAGATAATGCTGTTGTTGGTCAATTGCTCCATTAGCGAGCCAATCCTCGAGTTGCCTGTTCTGTGAATTCGCACATCAGTTCACAGACTTTCTTAGCCTGTTCATCTTCTAATGCTGATGCGTAAGCCTTGATGGCTTCCACGGCCTCTGGAACGGTCTTGCCTTCACGGAAGATCAGTTTGTAGCTTTCGCGTGCCGCGTGCATGGCAGCCCTTGAATAGCCGTGACGCTTCATGCCTTCAAGATTGATGCCGAAAGGAGAGGCAGGATAACCTTGATACATGCCGTAGGGAATGCAGTCCTGACGAACCATGCTTCCGCCGCTCAGCATCGCGCCCTTTCCGATCTTGACAAACTGGTGGATGCCGGACTGGCCGCCGACGATCACGTCGTCGGCAACATGAACGTGCCCGGCAAAGCCGACATTGTTGGCAATGATGGTGTCGTTTCCGATGACGCAGTCATGTGCAACATGAACGTTGGCCATCAGCAGATTGCCGTTTCCAATAATGGTTATTCCTTTGTCCTGCACGGTCCCGACAGAGAGTGTGCAGTGTTCGCGAATAACGTTGTTGTCACCGATGATTAGCTGAGTTTCTTCACCGCGGTATTTTTTATCCTGAGGATCGATACCGATCGCTGCAAAGGCATAAATCTTGTTGTTCTTACCGATCTTCGTATGACCGGTAAGAACAATATGGCTCTGCAAAGTGGTTCCTTCACCGACTTCAACGTGGGGACCGATCGTGCAGAACGGACCGACGACAACGTTCTCCGCAAGTTTGGCTTGAAGATCTACTAAGGATGAGGGATGGATCTGAGCCATATTTTTTCCTTTATTTGGGTGAACGATAAGAGCACATCATGTCGGCACATGCAGCCAGCTGACCGTCAACCGTTGCATCGCAGTGCATCTTGATCATGCCGAGTTTTTCACGGAGGAATGTGCATTCAAAACGAAGCTGATCACCCGGGATCACGACACGTTTGAAGCGAGCGTTGTCAATAGAAGCAAAATAGAAAAGTTTCTCAGGATCTCTTTCGCCGCCCATTCTTGCAAAAGCAAGCATCGCACAGGCCTGAGCCATCGCTTCGATGATCAGAACGCCGGGCATGACGGGAACGCCGGGGAAGTGGCCGGTGAACTGAGGTTCGTTGACAGTGACGTTTTTGATCGCAATCAGCTTATCAACACCGTTCGTTTCCAAAACTCGGTCAACTAAAAGAAACGGATAGCGGTGAGGCAGGAGCCTCATGATGTCATTAATGTCTTGCATTTTTACTCTTTCTTAAGGGAATCAACTTTTTCAGCCAGATGCTTCAGCTGTCTGCGCATCTCAGGCAAACGTTTAATTACGGACAGAATGTTATAGAACTCTCTATGAGGCATTGCGGGCATGTAGCCGGCATAGTAGTCAGGTTTCTCGATCGAACTCGGAACGCCTGCCCCGCCGCCGATGATCGAACCTGCAGCGACCTTGAGGTGTCCGGCAAAACCGGAACCGCCGCCGGCCTGAACGTTGTCGCCGATAATCGTGCTGCCGGCCAAACCGGTTCTTCCGGATAGGACAACATTCTTACCAACTTGGCAGTTGTGACCGATCATAACTAAGTCATCAATCTTGGTGCCTTGTCCGATGGTGGTATTCTGCAACGCACCGCGGTCGATACATGTATTGGCGCCGATTTCGACATCGTCGCCAGTTTCAACCGCACCGATCTGCGGAATCTTCACGTATTGTCTGTCCAAAGGCGCAAATCCGAAACCGTCGGCGCCAATCACGGCACCGGAGTGAATGATATTGCGTCTGCCGATACGGCAGCCATAGTAGATGGTAACGTTCGGATAAATACGAGTGTGTTCGCCGAGAACAACGCCTTCGCCGATAACGCTGTTGGCTCCGACAAAGCAGTAAGGCCCGACCTGCGCACCTTTGCGAATTACAACGCCGGCTTCAACGGTTGCGGTCGAATCAATAACGGCACCGTCTTCGACTACGGCTCTGGTATCAACCCCCGGCTCCGGCTGCTCCTGCGGGAAGATGATTTGCAGGGCATATGCAAACCAAGCGTACGGATTGCGGGTAATGACGACGATACGTTCGGGCTCTTTTTCTCCCCAAATCGCCTGTTTGTCTTCTTCTGTCAAAACCAAAGCTGTCGCTTTGCAGGCGCCTGCCGCATCACGATATTTGCTGTTGGCTAAAAAAGCAACGTCGCCGTGCCCGGCGGTCTCCAGCGGAGCAATGGACTTAATTTCAGCCTTGCCTCCGTTGGCACTGATTGTGCTCAATAAAGTATCGTTGCTTTTTTCTTTAATTCGGTCTACTAACTCAAGAAGAGTCATCGGCGCTGTTTGTTGAATCATTTGAATCGCCCTAATTAAAAAATTTATGCGGCTGATCTGAGAGGGAGAGCAAGTTTGAAGTCGCCGAAACCCGAGTCAGGTCATGCCGCACGTATTGCACTAAATGGCAATTAAGCAACAAGCAGACATCCGTCTGCTTGTGCCCGATAAAAATTACTTGAGTTCCTTAAGAACCTGGTCAGTGATGTCAATCTTCGGGTTGACGTAGATGGCTTCCTGAAGAATGAGGTCATATTTTTCGCGCTGAGCGATGTTCTTGATGACCGTGTTTGCCTGACGGAGAAGCTTCTGAAGCTCCTCATTTCTGCGCTGATTGAAGTCTTCGCGGAGTTCGCGCTGACGGCGCTGGAAATCGCGGTCTCTTTCAGCCAAATCACGCTGCTTGCGAATTCTTTCCTGTTCCGTCATTGTGCCGGCGTTCTTTTCGAAGCGCTCGACGTCATTTTTCAAACGCTGACCGGCAGCATTGAGCTCTTTATCGCGCTTAGAGAATTCCTGTTCAAGTTTTTTACTTGCGGCCTGAGCAGCTGCAGAATCGCGAAGAATAACCTCGGTGCTGACAACACCGATCTTAACTTCTGCCTGCACTGCTGTCGCAGCAGAGCAAACCAAGGCGGAAACTAAAGCAACCGCTAACCATTTTTTTTGCATGAATGTATCTCCTACACAATTGTTTAATTGTGCCACAAATTTATTAGAAACCTGTACCAATTTGGAATTGGAATCTCTGAAGCTCGTCACTGTCCTTCTTATTGAGCGGGAATGCGAAGCTCAATTTAAGCGGGCCCATCGGAGAAATCCAGGCTAAACCGAAACCGACGGAGTAACGAAGGTCACCGAGGTCAAGCTTGTCTTTCTCATAGCGATCCACAACATAACTGCCGTTAGCTGCTTGTTTGTAAAAGGCTTTGCGGCCCCAAACCCAGCCGCCATCCAGGAAGGTGAACATACGAAGGGTTCTGTCTGCCCCGGGGATCGGCGTCAACAGTTCGAGAGAGAAATTGAGTTTGCGGTTACCGCCGGAGGCATCTCCGTCTGTATCACGGGGGCCCAAGGAGGAAGTATCGTAGCCGCGAACTGAACCGATACCGCCACCATAGAAATTCTTGAAGAACGGGTACTGTTTGCCTGCATAACCGTCACCATAACCGAGTTCGGTATTGAACGCAAAAGTAATGGATTTCGTAACCGGAACAAACTGCTGGAACTGGTAGGTTGCACGATAGTATTTCAGATCAAGAACAGGAAGAGAAATTTCACCGAACAATCTCTGATAGCGGCCGCGAGTCGGAGCCAGAATGTTGTCTCGGGTATCACGAGACCAGCCGATCGTCGCTGCAATGCTCTTCGGCTTCTTGCCGTAATCGTTGACATAGTCGACGTAGCGGCGCGGAGCACCGGAGCCGACGGTCACATCGGTCATTTCAAACTTGCCGCCGAGAAAGATCTGATCGTTTTCCGTAATCGGCACACCGTAAGTTACGCCGGCACCGTACGTTTCGTACTTAACGTCATCGGTAATTTCGAGTTCGTCCAAGTCGAGCTTACGATCGTAAATTTCGAAGGACTGGCTAATACCCGAAGTCGTGATGTAAGGTTGCGTGAAGCTGGCAGCATAAGTTCTAGAGCTCTTAGACGTATTGACTTCAAGAGATAGAGAATTACCGGTACCGAAAACGTTGTTCTGCGAGAAACCGCCGGAAAGAACAATACCTTCGGAGGTAGAGTAGCCGGCACCGATCGAGATGTTGCCGGTCGGACGTTCTTTCACGTTAACGGCCAAATCAACTTCGTCCGGAGAACCGGGTACGGGTTCGGGTTCCGCAGTAACAGTTTCAAAGAAACCGAGACGGTCGATACGGTCACGAGAAACGGCAACTTTATCGCTGTCAAACCAGCTCGCTTCATACTGACGAACTTCACGACGAATGACTTCGTCCTGAGTACGCGTGTTGCCGGTAATGTTCACTTTACGAACATAAACTCGGCGGCCGGGGTCAATCGTGTATACGACACTAACTTCATCCGGATTTTCCGGATCAACGACCGGATTCGGGATTGCTCTTGCAAACGCGTAGCCCAAAGCGGAAAGACGATCCGTAAATTTCTTTGCCAGACCATTTACTTCGGAAGCGTTGTAGACGGAACCCGGCTTGATATCCACAAGATCTTCAAACTCGGGCTCAAGGCCAAGCATGTCACCGGTTAAGCGGATATCTTTGATTGTGTACTTTTTGCCTTCATCAATATTGATGGTGACAAAAATCTCTGACTTATCGGGACTGACAGATACTTGTGTCGAGTCAATCTTGAAGTCGAGGTAACCGTTGTTGTTGTACAGAGCGCGAATTGCCTCTAAGTCGGCAGTGAGCTTCTCTCGAGAGTACTGGTCGCGTTTGGTATACCAAGAGAACCAGTTCGGGGTACCGAGCTGCATTTCGTCGCGAAGATCGCCTTCGTCATAAACTTTGTTGCCGACAAAACGGATTTGCTGAATCTTTGCAGCAGGACCTTCATCAACGTCGATGTTGATGCGGACGCGGTTGCGTTCGACCGGCGTCACAGTGACTTTGACATCTGCGGAGTAACGGCCACGCGAGAGATATTGGCGTCTTAATTCTTGAACGGCACGGTCTAACACCGCACGGTCAAAAATAAAGCCTTCGGCTAAGCCCACATCACGGAGAGATTTTTCAACACCTTTGGCATCAAACTCGGAAATACCGGTAGTGTGAATGTTTGCGACCGTCGGACGTTCCTGAACTCGAACAACCAGGACGTTGCCGTCCATGTCGAGCTGAACGTCTTGGAACATTCCGGAGGCATACAGAGAACGCAGTGATTCAGCGCCCAGCTCCGGAGAATACGTGTCTCCCACTCGGACCGGCAGATGCGAAAATACAGTACCCGCTTCCGTACGGGAAATGCCCTCGAGTCGAATGTCTTTAATCACATGACCCTGTGCAAGCACGGTCGTCGCTGCCAAAGCTAAAGCGCAAGCTAGCGCTATCTTCTTAGGATGAGGCATATTCTATAAATTAAAAAATGACCCTGCGTGATTGAAATCACGGCAAAAGTCGCGTCAAATCATTAAATAGTGCAAGTATAGTCAAACCAAAGAGAGCTGCGATGCCAATCTTTTGTGCAGACGCTTGTACAGCCTCAGAAACCGGCTTACCAGTCACTACTTCGAGAGAATAATACAGGAGATGGCCGCCGTCCAACATGGGAATCGGTAACAAGTTCAAAATTCCCAAGCTGATGGAAACCAACGCTAAAAACGAAATAAAAGGAAGAATACCCAGCTGAGCAGTCTGGCCGGCATAGTCGGCAATCGTCACCGGACCAGAGATGTTGCTGATAGAGACATCACCGGTGAACATCTTTCCGATCATTCGAACAGACATCGCCGCGGTATCCCACGTCTTCTTCACACCCTCGGCCAGACTCTTTAGGAGGCCATAAGAAACCTGAGTGTGCGGAAAATCTACCCCGATCGCTGCGCCGATGCGGCCGATTTCATTACCCTGTTCGTCCATAGCGGCTGCCGGTGTAACTTCCAGAGTATGTGTCGGACCGTTTTCGTCTCCGACGAGTAATGTGACGGGTTTCCCGGGATATTTTTTGATTTCACTGACAAAATCTTTCGGCATCTTAACCGGAACATTACCGACGCGATAAATATGGTCGCCGATTTTGATTCCGTCGCGCTGCGCGGCAGAGTTCTCAACAAAAGATGAGATAAACGGATGGCCCATATTCAAATGAAGACCGACCTCATCAAAAGGATCGGCATCTTTTGCTTTCGGGTCCAGACTCATCTTCGTGAGGTCAATTTCTTTCGTTACTTCGCTGCCGTTGGGACTGTGAACCAAAATATCCGTCGTACTTCCGAACTTATTCAGCATCTCCATACGGAGATCCGTAAAAGTTTTAATTTCGGAATCGCCGACTTTCAGAATCTTGTCGCCGGCATGGAGTCCGGCCATGGCGGCCGGCGTACCGGCGGGAGGCTCGGCAACAACCGGCGTCGGCTGCGTGCTGCCTATCATGAAGATAGAAGCGTAAAGCAGGACGGCGAGCAGAAGATTGGCAAATGGACCTGCAGCAACGATGGCGAATCGCTGCCATACATTCTTGGCCCCGAATTCACGGTTTTTATCTTCCGGTTTGATAGGCAGACAGGCAGGGTCTCTCGCATCAAGCATCCTGACGTATCCGCCTAAAGGCAGTGCACTGACCGCCCACTCGGTTGCGTCAGGGTCGTTCTTGCGTTTATAGATAAAAATCGGTTTTCCGAAGCCGAGAGAAAATCTCAGAATTTTTACGCCGCAAAGTCTGGCGACTAAATAATGCCCGAGCTCATGAAAGGTAATCAAAATACCGATCGTTACCGCAAAGGCAGCAATGGTCGTCAACAATGTCAAGGTTAGTTCTCCAGTTTATCGCAAAAACCTTCGAGCCAAGACTGAGCCAGTTTTCTGGCTTCTTTATCCGTTTCCAAAATCTCTTCCAAGTTGGTCGGAGTCGGGGGCTGGAAGCCGTACATCATTGCATGACACAGGCGTGCAATGTCGGTAAAGCCGATCTTGCCTTGAATAAACGCCTCGACGCCGATCTCGTTGGCCGCGTTCAAGACGATCGAAGCAGCTCCGCCCAGCTTCAATGCATCATAAGCGTAGCCGAGCTGGGGAAAACGTTTTAAGTCCGGTTCTTCGAAGGTTAACGTTTTGATTTTTGAGAAGTTTAATGGTTCTACTCCGACGTCCAATCTTTCCGGGAAGCCTAAAGAGTAAGCAATCGTGTTTCTCATGTCTGGAGCGCCCATTTGGGCAATGACTACGCCGTCGGCGTATTGGACCATAGAGTGAATGACGCTCTGGGGATGAACGACAACCTGAATGCGTTCCGGTTCGAAATCAAAAAGCCAGCGGGCCTCGATAACTTCCAGGCCTTTATTCATCAGCGTCGCAGAGTCAACGGTAATTTTCTTGCCCATCGACCAGTTTGGGTGATGCGTGGCTTCTTCAACCGTGACATCAGAGAGGTCCTGTCTTTGACGGAAAGGGCCTCCCGAGCAAGTCAGAATGATATTGGCTTCACATCTGGCTTTTTGGGTCGCGCCGACAAGACACTGGAAAATGGCATTGTGTTCGCTGTCAACCGGCATGAGAACAGCACCTGAGGCCTTTATCGTATCCATCAGGATTCGGCCGCCGCAAACGACACTTTCCTTATTGGCGAGCAGAAGCTTTTTTCCGGCTTCCGCAGCTTTAAATGTAGAAGAAATTCCGGCAGCTCCGACGATGGCTCCGATAACGATATCGACTTCGGGGTTCGCAGCGATTTCGTCGATCGCCTTCGAACCGGCCAAAGCTTCGGCCGTACTTCCGGCAGCTCTAAGTTCTTCCTGTAAGGCTCCCAGAAGCTCTTTATCAGCAATAACCGCGACTTTAGCTCCGCTGTCCTTAGCCGCTTGAGCGAGTTTTTTAACGCTGGAATTCGCCGTTACCGCATACACGGTGAACCGGTCGGGATAACGAGAGATGACATCTAATGAACTTTTACCGATCGAGCCGGTCGCACCGAGTATCGCAATGCTTTCCATGACTGAAACTTAGTAACCTTGGAGGAAAAGAAGAATGAAGACGGTAAGCGGAAGAACGCTCATCTGAGCGTCGAGACGGTCGTAGAAACCACCGTGTCCCGGAAGAAGATTGCTCGAATCTTTGACACCGGCGGAGCGCTTGAGGGCACTTTCAAACAAGTCGCCGGCAATCGAAAACAGAACTACTACGATCAGGATCAAGGCAGAAGCCCAGCCTGTTAAATGAGAGATCAGAGCGTTGGTCCAGAGCGGGAAGGACGGCTGAGCCCAATAAAGAACGTACGACAAAGCCAGGACACTTACAAAAGCCGTCAGCGCGCCTGACCAAGTCTTTTTCGGACTGATGCCTTCGGCCATCTTCGGACCGCCTAGGCAGCGGCCGCCGAAATAGGCCACGATATCGGCAACCCAAACAATAGCTAAGACGGAAAGCATGTAGATGGTGCCCTTCTCACGGAAGAGATACATGAGGGAGAACCAAGCTGCCGGAACAAAGATCCAGGCAAGCAAAGCCCCGATGCCTTTCGGTACCATCCAGCCGGAAGCCCGGCGAGTGAAGATGACAGCGGTGATAACAGCCCAAAGCACGGTAGCCACAGCTGTAATAATCATGAGCCCGTTGCCGGACTGAATGGTTTGCAGCGCAGCCGGTGAAACATACTCTAGAAAGAAGAGGAAGGCCGCCAGCAAAACGCCGCAGACCATAGCGACTCCGTTATTCCATTTACAGATCCGGAGCCACTCCCAGAAGCAGCATCCGATGGCAATCGCGGCCACCGCCGTGAAAGCGAGAGGGGAAATTAAAAGCGCGCCGATGATGATAATTAACAACACAACGGCGGTGATGACTCTTTGCAGCAACATGAACTATTCCTTTTTCGCTTCCTGTTGAATTTGTTCGGAAGTCTTACCAAATCTACGTTCTCTATTAGAGTACCAATTTAGCGCATTTAAAAACTCGTTCTCGGTGAAATCGGGCCATAAAATTTTCGTGAAATAGAGCTCCCCGTAAGCGAGCTGCCACAGCATAAAGTTGCTGATGCGCTCCTCTCCGCTCGTGCGGATAAACAGGTCCACATCTCCGGAATCTGCTAACGGCAGCAGTGATGCAAATTTTTGTTCCGTCAGCTCCTCCGGAGGAACCTCACGAGATCTTTTGGCAGCTTCAAGAATCTCCCAGCGGCCTCCGTAATTCACGCAGACATTGAGCGTAAGACCCGTGTTGTTCTCTGTGATCTTCATTGAATCTGCGATTTGCTGCTGAAGTTCTTCAGAAAAAGCTGTCAAATCACCGACGAGACGAACACGAACATTCGCTTTATTGAGAGCGGCGATCTCTCTGCGCAGACTCACGAGAAAAAGCTTCATCAAGCCCTTCACTTCTTCGGCCGGCCGATTCCAGTTTTCGCTGGAAAAAGCAAAGAGCGTCAAATGCTGAACTCCGGCCTTAGCCGCAGTCTGGATTGCAGTTCGGACGGACTCTACCCCTTTTTGATGGCCCATGAGACGCGGAAGCTTGCGGGCCTTGGCCCATCTTCCGTTGCCATCCATAACAATAGCCACGTGACGGGGCACCCTTTCACGTGGCTTTGCAGTCAATTCCTGACTTGTCATAGGATTTAAAACCGATTAAACGGTCATGATTTCCTTTTCTTTTTCGGCAATCAGCTTGTCGACTTCACCGATGTACTTATCGGTGAGCTTCTGAATTTCAGTATTGGAACGGCGTTCATCGTCTTCGGAAATTTCTTTTTCCTTAACGAGCGCGGCAACCTTGTTGTTGGCGTCACGGCGCAGATTGCGGATGGCAACCTTAGTTTCTTCGCCTTCGGAACGAACGACCTTCGTTAAGTCACGGCGGCGTTCTTCTGTCAGAGGAGGCATCGGGACGCGGATGACTTCGCCGGAAGTTGCCGGATTCAGCCCCAGATCGGAGTTGCGGATTGCTTTTTCAACCACGGCAACCATTTTCTTTTCCCAAGGCTGAACAGTGATTGTTCTGGCGTCGGCCAAACCGAGCTGAGCGACCTGAGAAATCGGGGTCGGGCAGCCGTAGTAATCGACGGTGATATGTTCGAGCAAACCGGTATGAGCACGACCCGTACGGATCTTCATCAGGTTTTCTTTGAGCGTTTCAATAGAACGCTTCATATGATGTTCGGACTGTGAATAGATGTCTTTAGTTGTCATGTCAATTTCCAATCTCTGCAGATTTCTCGGCTGCAAGTCGCAAAACTTAGTCGCACGCCGGTGAGCAGAAAATCACGGACGCGGTCAAATCCGCCGAAATAAAACAACGGCGGCAGTGACAGCCTTATTAATTCGTTGAGTTTACCACGGAGCGCAATAGCCTCAAACCGCTCGATTCGAGTTGGTTTAATAGGCTCCTCGGCTAAACGCGCTTAAGCTCAAAACATCTGATAAGGAGTTTGAACTATGGCAAAAATTGAAAAAATGTTCGGCGCAATCCTGAAAGATCAGGAACAAAAGAGTGATGAACTGCGCGACAAGATCCACGCAGAAAACAAACTCAAAAAGAAAGAAGCTGAAAAATCTTCCGAACGCGAAAAAGCCGAAAAGTAATTCGCCGGCCGAAAAAGAAGCTCCGGACCCGCTGATGCAGACCCGGAGCTTTTTGTATCCGTTTTTTTCTCGGTTAAACGTGAACGAGCGTGCCCTCGTCTTCTCCAAGCACAACGCGTTTGAGCGCTCCGGGCTTATGAAGGTTGAAGACTCTGATCGGCATGCCTTGATCGCGGCAGAGCGTAAAAGCCGTGGCGTCCAGAATCTTGAGTTTCTTCTGAATGGCTTCGTCGAAGGTCAGAGACTTATACATTTTTGCGTTGGGATCCTTCTTAGGATCAGCGGTAAATACGCCGTCAACCTGAGTGGCTTTCAGAACCATATCGGCTCCGATTTCCGCACTTCTCAGAGCTGCAGCAGTATCCGTTGTGAAGAACGGATTACCGGTGCCGGCAGCAAAAATCACGACGCGGCCTTTCTTCAGATGGCTCAATGCTTTGCCGCGAATGTACGGCTCGGCAACCTGGTCGATATCCAGGGCGCACTGGACACGGGCTTCAACACCGGCGTTTCTCAGTGCATCCTGAAGTGCCATTGCGTTCATGCAGGTGGCCAGCATGCCCATATAGTCGCCGGTGGCGCGATCCATACCGGTAGAGCCGAGTGCGACTCCGCGGAAGATGTTGCCGCCGCCGACCACGATCGCAAGCTGAACGCCTAAGTCAACTACTTCCTTGATTTCGCCGACGATGCTTTTAAGCGTATCGCGGCTGATGCCGAAGGCGTTGTCGCCCATAAGGGCTTCGCCGGAGAGTTTCAGCAGAATTCGTTTGGTTTTAGGCGTTTCAGACTTACTCATCGTTTACTCCGAAAAAAGTTCAACAATTAGGCACGTGCGGCAGCAGCCTGAGCAGCAACTTCGGCAGCGAAGTCGTCGTTGCGTTTTTCAAGACCTTCACCGACAACAAACAGCGCAAATGCAGATACTGTAGCACCATTGCTCTTCAGGAGTTCGCCGACGCTCTTAGAGTCGTCCTTAACGAACGGCTGAGAAAGAAGCGTGACTTCCTTGAGGAACTTGTTAACGGAACCTTCGGCGATCTTCTCGATCAGGTGTTCCGGTTTGCCGTTTTCGCGAGCTTTTTCGATAGCAACGCGGCGTTCTGTTTCGATCAGGTTCTGATCAACACCGTCTTTGTCGAGAGCCTTCGGCTTAGAAGCAGCGATGTGCATAGCCACGTCGTGAGCAACTTCGTCGTTGCCGCCGACCACGTCAACGATAACGCCGATCTTGGCGCCGCCGTGGATGTATGTGGAGAGCTTGCCTTTACCTTCAATGATCTGGAAGCGGCGGATGGAGATGTTTTCACCGATCTTGCCGATCAGGCCTTTACGAACTTCGTCAACGGTAGAGCCGTTGAGCGGAAGAGCGGAAAGAGCAGCAACGTCAGCCGGTTTGTTTTCGGCGACGAGCTTGGCGATATCGTTGGCGAAAGCGATGAAGTCGGCATTCTTAGCAACGAAGTCGGTTTCGGAGTTCAGTTCAACGATAGCGCCGATCTTGCCCGGTTCGTCGATGTAGATAGCGACAACGCCGTCAGCGGTAATACGGCTAGCAGCCTTAGTGGCCTTGTTGCCGAGCTTAACGCGAAGAATTTCTTCAGCCTGCTCCATGTTGCCGTCTGCTTCTGTCAAAGCCTTTTTGCATTCCATCATCGGAGCGTCGGTTTTAACACGAAGTTCTTTAACCATTGCGGCAGTGATAACAGCCATTGTTTTATCCTTAAAAAATAATTGGTTTAAAAAGAAAGGGGCGCGAACGCCCCTTCCCTTGGTACTTCAGACAAGAAGAGGCGAATTACTCAGCTTTTTCTTCGACAGCGGCTTCTTCAACGAAGTCGGAGTCTTTAGCAGCCTTGACAGTGTCTTCAAGGTTCTTGTTCTTGCCTTCAAGAATTGCGTCAGCAAATCCTTTAGCGTAAAGAGCAACAGCGCGGGCGCTGTCGTCGTTACCCGGGATGACATAGTCAACACCGGCAGGATTGTGGTTCGTATCAACGATACCGACAACAGGAATACCAAGCTTGTTAGCTTCCTGAATAGCAATCTTGTGGTAGCCAACGTCAACAACGACCAGAGCGTCGGGCAGACCGTTCATTTCTTTGATGCCGCCCATAGCTTTGTTCAGCTTTTCGAGTTCACGAGTGAAGTCGAGAGCTTCTTTTTTGGTCATCTTTTCAAGAGCGCCGTCGGCAACTTTCTGTTCCATTTCTTTAAGACGCTTCAGGGAAACCTTAACCGTCTTGAAGTTGGTGAGCATACCGCCCAGCCAGCGCTGATCAACATAAGGCATTCCGGCGCGTTTGGCTTCAGCAACGATGGCGTCGCGGGAAGTGCGCTTTGTGCCGACGAAAAGGATGGTGCCCTTCTGAGCGGCCAGGTTTGTTAAGAACTTGGCAGCTTCGTCGAACTTAGCAACAGTCTTTTCGAGGTTGATGATGTGAATCTTGTTACGAGAGCCGAAAATGTACTGGGACATTTTGGGGCTCCAAAAACGAGTCTGGTGACCGAAGTGTGCACCGGCTTCGAGCAGTTCACGCATGCTCAGAGATGACATATCTTTAATTCCTTTAGGGTTTAATTCCAACAGCCTCACGTTTTCCGAATGGAACCCTGTTGTGAGACTGCGCTATTTAACAAAAAAGTCCAAACGTTTCCGTCCGGATCGGGGCGGAATTCTATCATGCTTTTTCAAAGAGTTAAGCGTTTGAAAAGAGGCGTTACAACCTTTTGACGTTCCTTTTTGAGACAAAACAAATGAAACCTTGTTTTAGCGGCGATTTAAAGAATGATCGCCACCTTTCTTCCGGTTGACCTATATAAGGCTGAGATAACTCCGCTCATCGGTGAATCCACTAAAATTGCGGCATTGAAAAACTTTTTCGAGTCAGATTTAATCAATGTTTGACAATATTCTTATTAAGACCCCGGAACAAATCGAAGGCATCCGGGCGGCCTGCCGCGATGCGGCTTTGGTTCTCGACTACATTGAACCGTTTGTTAAAGCCGGCGTCACCACCGAGTACCTCGATGATTTGATGCTCAGATATACCGAAGACGTCCTCAAAGACAAGTCCGCTTGCCTTAACTACGACCCGGACGGCACCAATCCATATCCGAAAGCTACCTGCATTTCCGTCAATCATCAGATCTGCCACGGTATTCCAAATGAGAAAGTACTCAAAAACGGCGATATCTTAAATATTGACGTGACCGTCATTAAAAACGGTTATTACGGAGACACCAGCCGTATGTATTCCGTCGGCCATATTTCCGTTGCTGCTAAACACCTCATTAATGTCACTTTCGACTCCATGTGGAAAGGCATTGAAATCGTGCGTCCCGGCGCCCATTTCGGAGATATCGGCTATGCAATTCAGCATTTTGTCGAACCTCAGGGCTGCAGCGTCGTTCGTGAATTCTGCGGTCACGGGGTCGGAGTCGGTTTCCACGAAGATCCTCAGGTCTGCCATTACGGCAAGCTCGGCACCGGCGCTGTCATGAAGCCCGGCATGATCTTCACGATCGAGCCGATGATCAACGCCGGAAGAAAAGAACTTCGCATTCTTCCGAACGGCTGGACGGCTGTAACCAAAGACAGAAGTCTTTCCGCCCAGTGGGAACATACGATTCTCGTCACTGAAACCGGATACGAAGTTCTGACGGTCTCGCCGAAATGCCCGCCTGCTCCCTCATGGATAAAACCTTCTGCCTAAATTAATAAAGAAAGAATCTCAAGGCTATGGAAATCAACGAAATCGTCAAAAAATTTAAAGATCAGCGAGAAGTTTTAGCAAAGAAGTTTTTGGCGGACGTTGACGCCGATGCCTATCTTTCTGCGCACGCCAAGGCTGCCGACAAGGCAGTCTTGGCGATTCTCAAGCTGAATCAATTATCCGAGGATGTTGCTGTCGTTGCCGTCGGAGGCTACGGCAGAGAGCAGCAATTTCCCTACTCAGACCTCGATCTTCTTTTCCTTCTGCCTGACGGCGTCCGAGACAAGGACTTAAAAACGATTTCCGATGTGATCGGCAACTTATGGTCGCTCGGTTTGACCGTCGGTTACTCGGTGCGAAGCATCGAAGAATGCCTTGAACAAGCCGAAGTCGACATTACTGCTCAAACGGCGATGCTTGAGTCGCGCCTCATCGCCGGAAATGAAGAGCTTTTTAAGACCTATTCGGAAACGATGGAAAAGAATCTGAATCTTAAAAAGTTTTATCGGGCAAAATTCATCGAACAGCAGCAGCGGCATTTGAAGTACCACGAGTCCTCTTATGCTCTGGAGCCGAACATTAAAGAAGCCCCGGGCGGTCTTCGAGATCTGAATATTTTGATCTGGGTGCTCAGGGCGGCTCATCTCGGCAACACTTGGCAGGAAGTCTTTGAAAAAGGCTTGATCACCCGCCGAGAATGCGAACTTTTGGAATCTGTCACCAAAAGCCTTTATCGGCTGCGGATTCATATGCATTTGCTCACCAACCGCCACGAAGACCGATTGATTTTCGAAATTCAGGAACCGCTGGCTAAAGCGCTGGGCATTGTCGGGACTGTCGGCCGGCGTCCGAGTGAAGTGATGATGCAGCACTTCTACGTCAATGCAAAAACCATCGGCCAGCTCAACTCCATCATTCTTCAGGCCATTAAAGAGCGCTACTCTAAAGAGCCCGAACAAACCGGTGAACCCATTTGCAGCGGTTTTGTGCGTCAGGGCGACGTGCTCGGCCTTGAGTCTCCCGACGTCTTCGTGAAGAACCCTGAAAGAATTCTCGAGGCCTTTTTAATTCAGGAACGTCATCCGGACATTCCGATGAAGTCTTCCCGACTTTACCGTGCCTTATTTGAAGCTCATTCTCTGATGAACAAAGAATGGGCTGAAAATCCTGTCAATCGTCAGACATTCTTGAAGATTATCCAAGGACGCAGAGGCGTCTGGCACGCTTTGGAAGAAATGAACCGCTGGGGCGTGCTCGGAAAACTGCTGCCGTCTTTCAACCGAATCGTGGGTCAAATGCAGCATGATTTGTTCCATGCTTACACGGTCGATCAGCACACACTCCTTGCAATTCGTTATCTCCGAAACTTCACACACAGTGAAAACGCCCACGAGCTGCCGCTCTGTACCGAACTCATGATGGCAATGAAGGGAAGCTGGCGTTTGGTTCTTGCTCTTCTCTACCACGACATCGGTAAAGGCAGAGGCGGGAACCACAGCAAAATCGGCGCGGAGATTGTTCGGCAGATGTGTCGAGATTTTGAGATCGCCGATGAGGACGCTGACTACATCGAGTTCCTCGTTCGTGAGCATTTGACCATGAGTATGGTTGCCCAAAAGCAAGACATCTCAGATCCGGAGGTTATTGAAAACTTCGCCAAGAAAGTTGGAACGATGGAGCGCCTCGTCAGTCTTTATCTGCTTACCGTCTGTGACATCCGAGCGACGGGACCGAAAATTTGGAACGCCTGGAAAGCCCAACTTCTTGAAGATCTGTTTTATTCGACCGCCCGTTTCCTTAAGGGCAAAGGCATCGACAGAGATTTATTGGTATCCCGCCGTCGTAAAGATGCGCTGCGCTTGACGCGCTTTACGCCTGAACAGAGAGATCGAATTAATAAGTTCTGGGATAACTTTGACGTTGCATACTTTATGAAGCACTCCGTGCGGAATATCGTTTGGCACGCCAAGGTATTACTGCCGCATCTCGATTCTCCGAAGTCGTTTGTCGCATCCAGACCGCTGCGCGGCATGGAACACGCACACGAAATTCTTATCCTGACGCAGGACCGCCCCGAACTTTTTGCCCGCATCGTTTCTAATCTGCAGCAATACGGTCTGTCCATTGCCGAAGCCCGTATCCACACGGGGCACGACGGACGAGTGGTCGACTCTTTCATCGTCGTTGACGACGGCTCAGACCCCGACTTCGAACAAGAGTTCGCTCGTTTCCAAGAAATCCTCGCAGAAAAACTGGATTTGGCTGAAAAGCTTCCGCCGCCTCTTCGCGGACGCCCGTCCCGTCAATCCAAGCTCTTCCCGATCTCACCGCAGGCTTCGCTACGACCCGATGCCTCTGGAAGACAATACATGCTTTCGATCGTCACAACCGACCGGCTCGGCCTTTTGGCATCCATCGCGCGAGTCTTTGTGCAGTACGGAATCAATCTTGTGACAGCCCGAATCACGACGCTGGGAGAAAGGGCGGAGGACGTCTTCCTGATCGAAAGCTTTAAGCTGCGGGATCCCGTCTTCTGCGCTGAATTTGAAAAAGCCGTTTTGGAAGCTTTGGAGCTTTAGTTAAGGTCCCTTCGGAAACGCAAAACCCGCCTCAACGGCGGGTTTTGCTTTAGTCAACAAAAGTTCTAATCAGCCAATGAGCGGAATGTGGCAAGAGCTAAATTCACACTTTCCTTTGTCGCTTTAGTCAGGGCTTCCTTCGTATCGTCAAGCACGATGCCTTTTTCAGAGGCTCCGCGGCCGGCTGCAGTATTGACTATCTGGCAAATCGCTGCGTACTTGAGATTTAACTCTCTAGCCAAGCATGACTCGGGCATCAGTGTCATACCGACATAGTGACCGCCGTCATTATCGATGCGATCAACTTCGGCCGCCGTTTCGAGTCTCGGACCTTGAGTGCAGGCGTAAGTACCGCCGTCAATAATCGGAAGATCCAGCTCCTCAGAAGCATCAACAATTGCTTCTCTCAAATCCATATCAAACGGATAAGTGAAGTCAATGAAGTTAATGAACTTCTCTTTGCCGGTGTTGTAGCTGGTTTCTCTGCCCCAGGTATAGTCAATGATCTGATCGGGTACGGCAATCGCACCGATATCATCTTCAGGCAAAACAGCGCCGACGGAAGCCAATGCGATCACGGCTTTGGGCTCGAACTGTGAAAGAGCCCAAATGTTGGCGCGATAGTTAATCATGTGCGGCGGCTTCTTCTCAGTCGTCCCGTGCCGAGATAAAAATACGATGTTCAGTCCGTCAATCACTCCACGGCAAATTTCGACCGGCTCTTTACCGTAGGGAGTGTCAATTTTCTCAATGACCTTGCCTTCTAAAAGAGACAACTGGTCCAAACCGCTGCCGCCGATCAACGCAAAATTAGCCATCCGCCTTTACTCCTTGATTGATCATTTTGAATAACTCAGGTTCGTCTATGATATTAACGCCTAAAGCCTCGGCTTTGGCGAGTTTGGATCCCGCAGATTCGCCGGCCAAAACATAACTCGTTTTCTTAGAGACCGATCCGCTTACCTTTCCGCCCGCTTTACGAATAATATCGCTGGCCTCGTCTCTGGAAAGCGTTGGTAGTGTGCCGGTCAGAACGAATGTCAAACCGTTCAGCGGAAGTTCCTGGCCACTCGTGCCCGTACCCTCTTCCCACACGACGCCGAGACCCATCAGGTCATTGATCACCGCGATGTTCGCCGGTTCGGCAAAGAAGTGCAGAATGTTTTCCGCGCCCGACGGACCGATGTCTTCAACTTCCTGCAGCTGTTCTAACGAAGCCTCTTCCAGCGGTTTTAAAGCACCGAAGTGCGATGCTAAATTCCTCGCCGTAGCCTCTCCGACTTCCGGAATGCTGATGGCGTACAAGAAACGTTCAAGCGTGGTCTTCTTGGAAGCTTCAATAGAGGCGACAAGTTTCTCGGCAGATTTTTGTCCCATACGGTCCAGACCGACGAGCTTGTCGACGGTCAAACGGTAAATATCCGCAACCGTAGTAACCAAATCATGTTCAATCAGCTGTTCGGCCAATTTTTCCCCGATACCGTCAATGCCCATGGCTTTGCGGCTGACAAAGTGGAGAATGCTTTGGGCTCGCTGAGCGCGGCAGAAAAGACCGCCGCTACAGTGGCGATCCTTTTCTCCGTCTTCTTTATAAGCGTGAGAACCGCAGACCGGACAGAATTCCGGCATCACGAAATCTCTAGCGTCTTTCGGCCTAAGCTCGGGAATTACTCGGACGATCTCGGGGATAACGTCGCCGGCACGATGGACAACGACCGTGTCTCCGATCTTTATACCCATGTTCTGTAGGAATTCTTCGTTGTGCAGAGAAACATTGCTGATGGTGGTTCCGCCGACAAACACGGGTTTGAGGCGAGCGACGGGCGTAAGTTTGCCGGTGCGTCCGACTTGAACGGTAATATCCAAAACCTGCGTTTGAACTTCTTCCGGCGGATATTTATGGGCCACGGCCCAGCGAGGTTCTCTGGAGACGAATCCCAGCTGTTTCTGGCGGGCAAAACTATTGACTTTGTAGACCACGCCGTCAATATCAAACGGCAAATCGTGACGAATACGAGCGACTTCTAAATGGAATGCCTCAAGTTGTTCCGGTGTTTGCACGACGATCCGATTGCTGATCACCGGGAAGCCTTTAGATTTCAAATAATCAAGCAGTCCCGACTGGGTATCGGCCGGCATCTCGCTCACTTCGCCGTAGCCGTAGGCATAAAAGTTCAGATTGCGTTTCGCCGTCAGGGCCGAGTCCAGCTGGCGGAGACTGCCGGCTGCTGCATTACGAGGGTTGGCAAAAAGCTTCGCTCCGACCGCTTCCTGCTCTTCATTAAGCTTGCGGAACACTTCCTTGTGCATGATCACCTCGCCACGGACTTCAAAAATCTTCGGGAAGCCATCGACCTTTAAAGGAAGCGTCTTAATCGTTTTGACGTTCGCTGTAACGTCTTCACCGGTGTAGCCGTCTCCGCGGGTCGCGGCCTGAACAAGAACACCGTCCTCATAACGCAAGTTAATGGCCAGCCCGTCGAATTTCAATTCGCAGTCATAATCAATCGTCTGATCGGGCGTCAGTTCAAGTTCTCTTCTTACGCGGGCGTCAAAATCATAAGCGCCTTGAGCGGTGTAGTCCGTTTCGGTATGAATGGAGAGCATCGGCACGGCATGCGTGACTTTTTTCAGTTCGCTCTGGACGGTTGCACCGACGCGCTCCGTCGGTGAAACCGGACTTTTGAACTGAGGATATTCTTTTTCCAGTCGCGCCAGTTCTTGGAACAACGAGTCATAGATCTCGTCAGACACCGTCGGAGCATTGTCGATGTAATAAGCCTTGTCGTGCTTTTCAAGCTCCTCGGCCAGTTTCTCCATTCGGAGTTTAACTGCCTCTAATTTTTTCTTGTCTTGCTCTTCCATTTCGTACCTGAACCAAATAAAAACATCGGGTTCCTTACTGTACTCGCTGGGAATCCGATGTTTGAATCAGAATGATAAATTTGGGATCTTTTTAATCGAGAAGCTGATGTGCCCTAACGCTGCCCGGCTCGATATTGTTCTCACGCATCTGCTTATAGAAGCGGTCGAGTTCCTGCTTCAGCAGAGACACCGTGGCGCCCGAGATTTCACATCCCTTAGGATCCACAATCTTGGCATCAAACACGGCCGCAAAAGCGTTGGCAGCCGTCATCAGCAGACGCAGGGGATCGCTTTCAGGAGCGATCAGCGGAACGTTCAGAGAAATCGCAATATTTCTGTCGTCCAGCCAGCGAAGTTCGATCGTGCCCTTACGGTTGCCCTGACGTTTGCCGTTTTTATCCAAAACCAGCTCACCCAGCTTTTCATAATGCGTCATGCTTCTGCGCTTTAAGCCCAAGAGCATCGTTTCTTTTTCGAAATCATCGATAGAAACCGGTTCTAAAGGACGCAGCAGAAGCGTGATCTGCACGCCGAAATTCTTGATAAGTGCGTTGAGCTGATCCGTATGGTTGTTCAGCAGCTGCATTTCCTTCATTTCTGAAGTGCCGTCCAAGTTCATTTCCATACGCAGGAAAACCAGCTGATACAGATTCGACAGGGACACCTGGTCGAAAGAAGCTTTACCGGAAGCCAGCTGAATATAGAAGGCAATTGCCGAGAACATGCCGATCGCATCCGGCACGAACCAGCGGTTGCTGTTGGCTTCCAGCGCCAGGATGCGCAGCAGACCTCTCGGAGCATTTTCCATTGCCGTTTTAACGAACGGTGCGAGCTGGCTGCCGGTTACCGGCTTCTTGAAGGTAATGCGAACGAGTTCCGTGACAAAGGGGTCATATTTAGGCAAACCGCTGTCATCAATCTCTTCCAATACCGGAGAAATTTCAACGGGCTCCTCTTCCTCTTCGGTTTCTTTCGGGAGAACCTCCTGAACTTCCTCGATCGTCTCTTCTGGAGACTGAGACTCAGACTGCGGTTCTTCAACAGGAGGTGAGGTCTTCTTAATCTCGTCGACTTTAATGTCGCCGGAATTGATCAAATCCTCGCCGAAAATCGGCTCCTGAGGAATCCTCGGAGGTGTTTTATCTTCGACTTTCTCATGACTTGACGTCTCTTTGATTCGAAGCCAATACCAAACGCCGACACCGCCAACCGCAAGGATCAGGACTATCGTTACCCCCATTCCAACCATATTCATCTTTCTTTAGCTAAATCCTAAACCTGCGGTTGTGTTCTCCGCAGGCTACTACTCAAGTCTCAATATTCTACAGGCTTATGAAGAAAACCACCGTATTACGAACTGATGCAATTTTATTTTTTCCGCGTTACCCACGGCGGTTCAAACCGCTTTGTCTTTCTTTCCGCGACCTTATAATTTATGGCCTCTAATTAAACACATAGCGGAAAAATAATTTTCATGTCTACAGCTCCTTGCAAGAATCTTGAGACTTTCCCGAATCCTCAGCCGAATCGGGATTATTTAATTCACATTGAAATCCCTGAGTTCACGTCGCTTTGCCCGTTAACCGGACAGCCCGACTTCGCCACACTTCTGCTCGACTACATTCCGGACCAGAAGAATGTCGAACTCAAGGCACTGAAACTCTATATGTGGAGTTATCGTCAGGAAGGTGCTTTCCATGAAGCCATCACCAACAAGATCCTGGACGATCTCGTTGCGGCCACTTCTCCTCGTTTCATAAGACTCAAGGCTAAATGGTGGGTCCGCGGCGGCATCTACACGACGGTCGTTGCTGAATACCGTAAAGAAGGCTGGACACCGGTCAAACCGGTTGAACTGCCTGAGTTCGAATCGAACGATCCGACTCGCGGTTAATCCGATTTTTTTCCTCAGCGGCCCGTTTCAACGGGCCGTTGTTTTTTCTGATCTGCATTTCGTAGTTTTCGAGCGCGGCAACTGCTTCTTCGTTCGCTAAAATTTTGTGAATATTCCGACGAAAATGATAAGTTGTTATGAACCCGCTGCTTAATACACTTCAGCCCTATCCCTTTGCCAAACTGCGCAAGCTTCTGGAAGGCGCCAAACTTCCCGAGGATCTCAAACCGATCTCCCTTTCTATCGGCGAGCCGAAACACCCGGCACCCGACACCGTCAAACAAGCCCTCTTCGACCATCAGGCTTTATTTGAAAAGTATCCTCCGACAGGCGGTTATCCTGAGCTGAAAGAGGCGATCGGGAACTGGATTGAAAAACGCTACGGCGTAAAACTCGATCCTGCTTCTCAGATTCTGCCGACCAACGGATCGCGAGAAGCCCTGTTTGCTTTAACGCAGGTTCTGATTGATCCGACCCAAGACCCGGTCGTTGTCATGCCGAATCCTTTCTATCAAATTTACGAAGGAGCCGCGAAATTGGCCGGCGCCCAACCGTATTTTTGCCCGATGACGGCTGAGACAGGCTTTAAACCCAACTACTCTTCCATACCGGAAGATGTCCTCAAACGCACCCAGCTGCTCTTTGTCTGCTCTCCGAACAATCCGACCGGAACGGTTCTGTCATTGGAGGACTGGAGAAAATTGTTTGACCTTTCCGACAAGTACGGTTTTGTGATCGGCAGCGACGAGTGTTATTCGGAAATTTATTTTGACGAGGACAATCCGCCGCTCGGCGCACTGAGCGCTGCCAAACTTCTAGGCAGACCGAACTTCGACCGTCTCATCGTCTTCTCAAGCTTATCCAAGCGTTCTAACATCCCCGGCATGCGTACCGGCTTTGTCGCCGGCGACGAAAAACTGATCAAACCGTTCCTGCTCTACAGAACTTATCACGGCAGCGCCATGGGGGGCGCCGTACAGCACGCCAGCATCGCGGCATGGAATGATGAAGAACATGTGCGGGAAAACAGAAGGTTTTATGTCGAAAAATTTAAGGCCGCCGTCCCTTTGCTGAAACAAGCGCTGGAAGTAGAAATGCCCGATGCAAGTTTTTATTTGTGGGCGAAAACGCCTATAGACGATAAACTCTATGCAAGACGGCTCTATGAGAAAAAAGGCATCACCGTCCTCCCGGGCAGTTTCCTTGGCCGGGAAGTCAACGGTGTTAATCCGGGCTCAGGCTACATTCGCATCGCACTGGTAGCCACCGTACCGGAAGTCACAGAGGCCGCCCAAAGAATTGCAGAATTTGACCCTTTTGAGGAATAACTATGGAAGCATTAAAGCAAATTATTGAACAATCTTTCGGGCTGCGTCCCGAACACTTTCCGCCCGAAGTTCAAAACTCCGTCGATGAAGTGATCAAACTGCTTCAGCAGGGAAAGCTTCGAGTTGCCGAAAAGATTGACGGCGAATGGGTCACCCATGAATGGATCAAAAAAGCCGTTCTTTTGAGCTTCCAGCTTTATCCGAACAAAATGGTCCGCGCCGGCGACCTCTCTTTCTTTGACAAGGTTCCCTCCCGCTTCGATCATTTTTCCGAAGCCGATTGGAAAGAATCCGGCATCCGCTGTGTGCCCACTGCTGTGGCTCGCCACGGCAGCTACATCGCTCCGAGCGTTGTATTGATGCCCTCCTTTGTCAACATCGGCGCCTACATCGGAGAAAACACCATGGTCGATACCTGGTCAACGGTCGGTTCCTGCGCTCAAGTCGGTAAGAACTGCCACCTTTCCGGCGGCGTCGGTATCGGCGGTGTTCTCGAGCCGCTTCAGGCAACCCCGACCATCATCGAGGACAACTGCTTTATCGGTGCCCGCAGCGAAATCGTTGAAGGCGTCATCGTTGAAGAAAACAGCGTGATCTCCATGGGTGTCTTCATCGGACAGAGCACGAAGATTTATGACCGTACCACCGGCGAAATTCATCGCGGCAGAGTACCTGCCGGTTCTGTCGTTGTTCCCGGAAGCTTGCCTTCCGCTGACGGCAAATACAACCTTAACTGCGCGGTCATCGTTAAGCGCGTAGACGCCAAGACGCGTTCGAAGACAAGTATTAACGAACTTCTTCGCGACTAATTTTAAGGGCCTTGAATATTCAAGGCCCTTTGTTTAGAGCCTCTGTCTTTCCTGACAGAGGTCTTCGCATTTCATCTACCTCTGAATTTGAGAATGTTCAGCATGCAGCAAGACCCTCTTGAACTCACGAAAAAAATCATCGCTTGCGAATCCGTGACGCCTTCGGATGCCGGCTCTCTGAAAATCTTTGCCGATCTCCTCTCCCAACACGGCTTCTCTTGTGAGGAAATCAATCGAGGGCAAACTAAAAATCTCTGGGCCAAGTACGGCTCGGGGGCCCCGGTATTTCTCTTTGCCGGTCATGTGGATGTTGTGCCGCCGGGTGCAGACGGCTGGAAGTTTCCTCCGTTTGTGCCAACGGAAGATGAGGGCTTCTTATACGGACGCGGTGCTCAGGACATGAAAACTTCCGACGCCTGTTTTGCGGCTGCCGCTTGTGAATTCGTTTCTAAACATCCCCAATTCAAAGGAACGATTGTCCTGCTGCTCACAAGCGACGAAGAAGGCGACGGCAAAGACGGCACTCAATATGCGCTTCAGGTTTTGTCGGACCGTGAGGTAGCGCCCGATTTCTGTATTGTCGGGGAGCCCAGCTGCACCAGGCTGCTTGGCGACACCATTAAAAACGGGCGCCGCGGCTCTCTAAACGGCAAACTCACCGTTCGAGGCATTCAGGGACACGTCGCGTATCCGAAAAAGGTCAGGAATCCTATTCACAGCGCCGCTCCTCTGCTTGCCGAACTCTCTCAAACCGTCTGGGATGAAGGTCTTCCTCCTTTCCCGGCCACTTCATTCCAAATCAGTAACATCCATGCAGGCACCGGAGCAGTCAATGTGGTTCCGGGTGAATGCGTCATTACCTTCAACATTCGGTACAACCCGAAGCACACCGCGGCGTCACTTGAGAAACAGATCGAAGACATGTGCCGGAAATATGTTTGGGATTTCAAGATTGAATGGCAGGAAAGCGCCTCGCCGTTTTTCTCGGAAAAGCCTTTCTTCAGAAACGAGCTGGCTGAAGCGATAAAGGACGTGACCGGCATCAAACCTGAGTTCTCGACTTCCGGTGGAACCAGCGACGGCAGATTTATTCGACAGTGGTGTCCTGAAGTTGTAGAGTTCGGACCGGTAAACGACCGAATTCATAAAGTCAATGAGCGCATTCCGACAAAGGATATCGCCTGCTTGTCCAAAATTTATTACAGAATACTGGAACGCATTTTTTTAAGTGAACATGATGGAAACTAATACTGAACCGCTTAAAACCATCCGCGACTTCATTCGATACTGCACGACAAGGCTTTATTCCTCTGAAGCTACCTTTAATCACGGCTACCAAAATCCGGAAGAAGAAGCCGCGTTTTTGGTCCTGCGCACACTCCGTATTCCGCTGGAATACGAAGAAAAATTCTTAGACGCCGCATTAACCGGTAATGAACGGGAAACAGTACTGAATAACATTTCCCGCCGCTGCGACGACCTCGAACCGACAGCCTACATTACGAAAGAATGGTGGCTCACCGGGTTCCCCTTCTACGTGGACGAAAGAGTCTTGATTCCCCGTAGCTACATTGCCGAGCTGATCGAAAAAAATTTTGACGGTCTTCTCCCTGACCCTGCTCGTATCCACTCCATTTTGGATATGTGCACGGGTTCCGGCTGTTTGGCCATTCTGCTGGCAGAGAAATTTCCTCAGGCTGAAGTTGATGCCGTCGACATCAGCAGCGACGCTCTAGAAGTGGCTGAAATCAACATCGCCGACTACGAATTCGAAAATCGTGTCTATCCGATTCAAAGCGATTTGTTCGAGAATCTGCAGAACACGAAATACGATCTCATTATTTCGAATCCGCCCTATGTCACGGAAGCTTCCATGGAAGGACTTCCTCAGGAATACCGTTACGAGCCTTCTTTAGCCTTGGTCGCAGGCGCCGACGGCATGGATATCATCGACCGGCTGCTTAAAGAAGTTAAAGCGCACTTAAATGACAACGGTGTTTTAATCGTTGAGCTCGGAGACGGCGCCGAAAACTTCAAGGAACGTTTCCCCAATATTGAGGTCACCTGGCTGCCCACCTCCGGCGGCAAAGATCAAGTCTTCATGATTAAGAAAGAACAGCTTCCCGATGCTTAGACTTCAGAATGTGAGCCTGGTTCGAGGCGTAAGAGTTTTATATAAAAACGTCAATCTCACGACTTCGGACGGAGAAATTATCGGACTGGTCGGACCCAACGGGTCCGGCAAGTCCACGCTTTTCGCCGCAATTCTGGGCGAGCTCTCCACTGAGGACGGCGACATCCTTGCGCCTCCTTTGAACCGCATCTCGCACGTGGCCCAGCGTGTGGTTGAGACCGATCTTCCTGCCTTGGAATACATCCTGGAGGGACACGCTCCTTTGATGGAAGCCAAAGCAGAACTCAAGCGAGCGGAAGAAGCCGGCGATGATATGGCTTATGCACAAGCTGTTGCACACTTGGCCGAAATCAATGAAGGCGCTGTCGTCGCAAAGGCCGAAGAAATTCTCTACGGTTTGGGTTTCAAGCCCAATGACTCTTCGCGCCAGGTCTCAGAGTTTTCTGGCGGTTGGAGAAACCGAATCGCGCTGGCTCGTGCGCTCATGCGTCCGGCCGATTTGCTTCTGTTGGATGAGCCTACCAACCATTTGGACATTGACTCGGTCATCTGGCTCGAAAGTTTCCTGAAGCAGCAGGAAGCCACCGTCATTGTCATTTCTCACGACAGAGAATTCCTGGATCGAATTGCAAAATCCATTTGGTCGGTTGAAGACAACACGATCAATCGGTACGGCGGCAACTACTCACAGTTTGAAGTCACCAGAGCTCAAAAACTCGCGCTTCAGCAAGCCACCGCTAAAGCCTACGAACGCACCGCTTCGCACCTCCAGGCCTACATTGATCGATTCCGCTACAAGGCCACGAAAGCTCGTCAGGCTCAGTCACGAATTAAGATGCTGGAAAAACTTCAATCCGTCGAGCCGGTCTTGGCAAAGAACGAATGGAGGTTTTCTTTCCTGCAACCGGAGAAAGTGCCTCAGCATTTAATCACCGCTGAAGGAGTTGCCTGCGGATACGAACCCGACCATCCCATCCTGACTCAAGTTAAGTGCAATATCTCAGCAGGTGCTCGAATCGGTATATTGGGCGTTAACGGCGCCGGTAAGTCAACGCTTGTGAAGACCCTCATCGGTGAGCTTGAGCCTCTAGCCGGAGAAATCCGCTACGGACAGGGCCTGGAGATCGGCTATTTCGCTCAGCATCAGCTCAATGACTTAAGAGATGACGAGTCTCCTCTGCAGCATTTAACGCGCATTGCTCCTCCGAATATGCGCGAACTGGACTTGAGGAACTTCTTAGGCAAATTCCGCTTTTCCGGAGATCAGGCTCTTGCACCGGTCGGTCCCATGTCCGGCGGAGAAAAAGCCCGCCTCTCCCTAGCGCTTATCGCTTGGAACAAACCAAATCTTCTCGTGCTGGACGAACCGACCAATCACCTGGATATGGAAACCCGCGAGGCTCTGACCGTCGCCCTGTCCTCTTATGAAGGCGCCGTCCTCCTCGTCTCTCACGATCGTCATTTGCTCAGAGCCAGCTGCGACGAACTTTGGTTGGTTCGTGACGGCAAGCTCTCTGAATTTGACGGAGATTTGGATGAATATGCCGAAATTGTCTTAAAGGACAAGAAAGCGAGGAATGCGGCACCTGAAGATTCCGGGGCACCTGCTCCGGTGAATCGTAAGGAGCAGCGCCGAAACGAGGCTCAGGAACGTGCACGCATCAGTGCACTGTCTAAACCTCTCAAGAAAGAGCTCAGCAAGATCGAGAAAGAACTCGATTTAGCCAACAAAGAGAAGAGCGCTTTGGATCTCAAACTTGCTGACACTGATTTTTATCAAGGAAATCAGGACGAGGTTGCAGAAGCCTTAAAACGCCACGGCGAACTCTCTTCCAAGATTGACGAACTCGAAGGCCGCTGGCTCGAAATTTCCGAAGAGCTTCAGAACATCAGTTCGTCGAGCGATCTTTCTTAAGCCCAATCTCTAAAACTTCAATTCCTTCATCCCGGAGTTCTGATACCTCTTCCGAGGTCGGAGTTCCGGTGATGAGGCGGTCCGGGGCGTCTCCTCTGTGAATGGAGCGAGCCTCATCGGCAAATCGATCCCCGACAAATTCGCTCTCATCCAAAATCTTTTTGACCGTTTTATAGACGGTATGCATTGCCTCCACGGTATTTTGCGAGACATCCTTTTGTGTAGAAGAAGCCTGGATGTGAGGCGCAGAAAGGGCTCTCGAAATGACATTCGAATTACACACGGGACATGTGAAAAAACCGTTCTTTTTTTGTTCCTCAAAAGCTTCGATGCTGGGCACCATCGCCTCGAACGTATGTCCGTTTTCGCAAATAAAATTAAAAACCTTTAATCCCATCTTTATTTGGAAAAGTGAATAGTCCTCGCTTATAGGATAAAAGAAAAGGCGCTGATTTTCCACCGAAAAACATTGGGTTTTTCACCGAACTATTTGAAGTTAAAAGACAAATACGGGGAGAAATCTGCGCCTCTAAAAGCGTGTTCACAAATATAAACATTTCCCTTTCAAAGTAATTTCCTCAACTCGTTTGACAAGTCAAAAAAGCCTCTGTATAGTGCAACTTCTGTCGCGGGAGTAGCTCAGTTGGTAGAGCGCAACCTTGCCAAGGTTGAGGTCGCGAGTTCGAGACTCGTCTCCCGCTCCAAATTCTTTTCATCGGTGACCCGCGTTTGCGGATTTTTTCATTTCTACGCCAAGAAAAGAAACGGCGAAAAACCTTTCGATTCCTCGCCGCCGTCCCTATTCCTTTAGGAAATTATTTCTTGCCTCCTAACAGAGACCCAAGAATGCCTCTCAGGATTTTTTCTCCGCTTTGGCGAACAACCTTTTCGACAATTCCTTCACGATGGCCGCCCCTAGGTCCTGTAGAGCCTAAAAGGATGTCTTTGGCTTTACTCATCAAAATATCTGTGAAGTCCGGTCCTTCCTGCTCGGCAGCTCCCGGTGCCGCAGGTTTACCCGGCTGAGGAGCTCCGTTGTCTGCAGCAATCGCCGAAGAGCCTCTCTGCTGAAGAACTTCGTAGGCACTAACACGGTCAATAGCCTTGTCATACACACCTTTCAGCACAGATGCATTTTGGATCGCCTGTCTTTCAGCAGGCGCGATCGGTCCGATCTGGCTTCCCGGGGCGCATACCCAAACTCTTTGCGTAATACCGGGCGTACCGTTGTCATCCAAGAAGCTTACTAAAGCTTCACCGACGCCGAGTTCCTGAATGGCCTGCACCATATCGATTTTCGGATTCGGTCTCATAGTTTCAGCGACCGTACGGACAGCCTTTTGATCGCGAGGCGTAAACGCTCTCAAGGCGTGCTGAACTCGGTTGCCCAATTGACTTAAAACTTTTTCCGGGATATCGGCCGGACTCTGAGTCACAAAGAAGACACCAACGCCTTTAGAACGAATCAAACGAACAACCTGCTCGACTTTATCGATTAAAACTTGAGGAGCGTCGTTAAAGAGCATGTGCGCTTCGTCAAAGAAGAAAACGAGCTTCGGTTTTTCAAGGTCTCCGGCTTCCGGCAGATTTTCATAAAGTTCGCTCAGAATCCACAAAAGGAAAGTTGCATAAAGCATCGGAGACTGCATAAGCTTATCTGCAGCAAGGATGTTTACAACGCCCTTTCCGTCCGATGTCTGCATCAAATCATGGATATTGAGCATCGGTTCACCGAAGAACTTATCTCCGCCCTGATTTTCCAATACCAGCAGACCTCTTTGAATGGCTCCGATAGATGCCATTGAGATGTTGCCGTACTTCGTTCTGAACTGTGCGGCGTTATCGCCTACAAATTGAAGCATAGAGCGCAGATCTTTCAGATCCAACAGCAACAGCCCGTTATCGTCGGCAATCGAAAATACGGCGTTTAAGACGCCTTCCTGAGTATCGTTTAATTGAAGGAGACGGGACAGAAGCAGCGGTCCCATATCACTGATCGTTGCACGAACGGGAAAACCTTCCTGACCGAAGACATCCCAGAACACAACCGGGCAGGCTGACCAATCCGGAGTCGGCAAGTGATGCTTTTCCAAACGCGCTTTCAGCTTATCTGTCGGCACCGCAGCTTTTGCAATGCCCGACAAGTCACCTTTGATATCCGCAAGGAATACCGGAACGCCTTTCTTGGAGAAAGATTCGGCTAATTTTTGTAAAGAAACTGTTTTTCCGGTTCCTGTTGCACCTGTGATACAGCCGTGGCGGTTAGACATATTGGTCAAAAGGATTTCGTCCTTATAGCCGCTCTGTTCGTCTGTCACGCCGAAAATAATTTGGTTGTCCATTAACTTTCTCCGTTTGGTTAATTTTCGTAAGTTTAGACAAGCTTGCAATAAAACGGAAAAACAAGGCGTCAAATCAAGTTCAAGACAATTTTTACAAATTTGCCCATTCTGCGAAACCCGACTCAAACACAAAATATTTTTTTGTGCTATAGTTCGTTTTCGCTGTTAAACAGCAGTGCGCCAGTAGCTCAGCTGGATAGAGTACCTGGCTACGAACCAGGGGGTCGTGGGTTCGATTCCTGCCTGGCGCGCCAAATTACGGTCCGAGAACATCTAAAGATGTCTCGGACCTCCTTGTTTTTAAAGCATTTTTCTTATTTTTCCGTCTAATAACATCTAACAAAGTCTCGTCAAATCCACGATTTTTTGATGGCGGCTTTGGTGGTAAAATTTAAGCATGGTTGTTTAGAACCATTTTTACCATAAAAAACTTATGCCCAAAATTGCCAAAGAGCTTACTGCACAGGCTGTTAAGCATCTCCCTGACGGAACTCATGCTTTAGGTGGAGTTAAAGGTTTTTATCTCAGGAAAAACGGCTATGCCTCTTACTACCTGCTTCGTTATTTGTTTAATGGAACCAGAAAAGATTTCACTATCGGAAGCTACTCAAGTTTGTCTTTAGCCCAAGCCAAAGTCTTAGCAAGGAAGGCTAGAGAACTGGTTGAATCCGAAGTCGATCCCATCATAAACAGGCGAGAAATCAAAGAGAAAAAGGCTATGGAAAAGCAAAAACAGTTGGAAAGACAACTGTTTCGTACTGTTGCCGAACAATGGTTAACGGATAGAGTCAAAGCAAACTACTGGGTTAATAACAAACGCGGTGAATCTCGTGCCATAAGTCTCTTGACGACTTATGCTTATCCGGCACTGGGCAAAAAGGAAATCAATAAGATTACTGCCGAGGACATCCGAGACTGCATTGCTCAGCTTTGGCAGGAGCATACCGAAACCGCAAAGAAACTCAAATCGCTTTTGAGAAAGATTTTCCAGTGGGCTATTGCATTAAAAATCAGGACTGATAAAGAGAATCCTGCGGACATGAGCAGTTCTCTGGGTATCCTGATGGAATCTTTGCAAAACAAGAAACGTTCCAAAGAAAACCATTCGGCTTGCGCAGTTGATGAATTGCCTGAGTTGATGAAAGCTGTTCATCGCCACTTTTCTTTTTCAGCCAAAGCCTTTGAGTTTGCCATTCTTACGGCCTCTCGCACTAAAGCTGTCAGACTCGCCCAATGGAAGGAATTTAATCTGGAGAAAGGCATTTGGGTAATCCCGGTAGAACACGACAAGATCAAAGCCCCCAACAGAGACAGAACGATATTTCTATCTAAACAAGCCATACAGCTTTTGCAAGACCTACCGCGGTTATCAGAAAGTGAGTATATATTTCCCGCTCAACACGGGGGAGCGCTGTCCACAATGGCTTTAACTATGTTTTTACGCGGCCTACACGAAAAGAGGTTTGCTGAAGACGGTATCGGCTGGATCGATCCCCACAAGACGGAAAAAACGGGAAAGCCTTGTATTATCACAGTCCACGGTACAGCCCGTGCAACGTTCCGCACTTGGGCCAAAGATGACGAATTGGGCAACAATAGAAAGTTTGACCAAGAAGCCGTAGAGCTGTGTTTACTGCATTCAAAGAACGATGCTTACAACGGAGCATACGACCGAGCAAAGCTGGAAAAGGAAAGACGCTTCGTAATGGATTGCTGGGGCAAATACTGTTACAGCCGTTTGGGCAAATAAGCTGAAATCTCACTATGTGAAAATTTTTGCGGGGCTTTGATGATTATCTGCGGGGATTTTATAAGTAAAGCCCCGCAACATAACTTATTGTTTTTACTTGTTTTTATACTATTTGCGGGGAGTTGCAGGGCTTTATTTAAAGCAAATTAGAAATTTGTCAGATTTTAGAAACAGAGCTTTTAGGTTGAATAAATATTTCACTCGTGACATGTTTTCCAATCCTGGCAAAAAAGCCCCGCAAAACCCCGCAAACCCCGCAGTTTCTTTTAAATTCAATAACTTAACTTGCGGGGCTTTTCCAGTAAAACCCCGCAAAATCTCTGACCTTTAAAAATCTCCAATTTTGCACGCACAAAAAATTAGCTGGGGGCGCGGTCTCGGAAGAGTGCTCGTTTTACTTTTTACCCGCCCTACGGGTGGAATTTACCAAACGACATCAGTCTTTGATCTAACTGTTGCAACTTTTCATCGAGGGCGTCATCAGCTTTCGCTTCAGCCTCTAAGAAAGCCTCTCGCAAGCGATCGTAGGTTTTCTGATGCATTCCCTTCGGCTTAATCCAGTACTTGCCTCCCAACTTCTCCTTGAGCTTAAGTGCCTTACTGCGCAACCTCTCAAGTTCATCCTCATTCTCCGATGGATAAGCCAAGTGTCCACAATGCCTGCAACACCACGTATTCGACAAATAGACACAGCAAACATGGCGCCGGCAAACCGGACACTCAAACCAATACTGATAACCTCCGAATCGGCACAAAGTTTTCAATAGTTTAATTTCTACATCCTTATCCTCCCAAGGTCCGTCATTGCGGCTTACTTTGTAAATCAGCCGGATGCGGTCTTCTTCAACAAGGATTTCCATTTTTCCCCATGGTTTACCGTTGCGGCTCCAACTGAGCGTTTTAACTCCCTTACTTTTCAACAAACCATGCTTAGTCAGCCATCGAACATCTAAGAAACGAAGGTTCGTAATCAGCTCTCTTTCCCCGACACGGCCACTACCATATCCGCCCATCCGATTTTCTCCCAAATATTTTGTCAATTCCGCACTCAACAGTGCCGTCTCTATACGCTTCATCCTCGATTTACGAAGCTTGTAGAGCATTCCCGGAAAGACTCTTTAACTTGATGAGCATGGCAAGTGTTCGCTCATATTTACGGTCCAAATGTGCTTCATATCTGGCAAATGATTCAAAATTGACCTGATTTATGGCATTTCCAAGTGCCTGTTCTTTGATTTCAGAGACATGATTGACAACCTCCAGGGTTTGTTCAATTGCAGTTTTTGCCTTTCCCGATAAGAAAACCGACAGTCCGTACCTGTCGTGCTGAGCATATTCATCCGAATACCAAAGATTAAGCAGGAAATCCCCGAGACATTCCGCAACTCTTTTTGTACAGTTCCTTCCGCCTTTCGAAAGGATTTCTTCTGCCTGCCGTCTCTTTTGTTCTTCGGCTTCCAACCCTTTTCGTTTTTCTTCCAGCTCCTCAGCAGAGAGCTTCAGAAACTCTCTCACCTCTATCTTCTCATCCTCAATGTGCAAAGACAGGGGAGCCGTGCCGTTTAAAAGCCTTTGAGAGTAATTCAAGGCGCTTGAGAGTCCGTTATTGATTTTGGCGTTTTCCGCTTTCAAAAGTCGTTTCTTTCTCCACACGATGGTCGCCAGTTCTTCAACCAGAGTGCTCTCAGTAGCATTGGCAGGAACAAAGTCCGCTTCGTACTGTGCCAGCAAATCTTCAAATTCATCTTTGGATTCATGCGGCAGGACGGCTTCTTTAGAAAGAATTCCATGTTTAACCGCGTTTAAACGTCTTACCTGATAAGTCTTTTCCATGATTGATTACTCCTGATGTTTGCAGATAGAAAGTTGATATTTAGGCTGCTTGGTGTGAGCATCTACCGAGATCAGGTTTAGTCGAATACCGTCAACCGTCCATCCGACTTTTTTCTTTAGCCACCAACCCAAGCGATTGCGATTGACGATGCATCCGTCAAAGCATCCGATATCTTCCAGCGGTTCTCTAAGCACCTCTGAATCAACAGCGCGTGAAACTCGCTCTGACAGTTCCTTTACACTGAACGGTGCAGTTTCAAACTCTCGCCTTATTCCATTAAAAACCCTTCCAACCTGAACTCTTTCCGGGTCATCGTTCATAGCCGTAAACATCTTTTTTACAGGGTCAGGCATACCCAGCCAAAGCAACGGTTGTCGGCACCACTCAGACCACTTTTCAAAAGAGTTAAGGTTCGGACACTCTGTGTGCGGCTTACCAGCGTTAATCCATGCGGAAATAATTGTTAAAGCACAACTGACGTAATGTTCTCGCCTCTCCCTGACCTGTTGCAGCAGATTGAGATTTTTAAAGTTTCGAGAAGCCGGTATCTCTTCTTTTGTATCGATACAAATGGGAACGGTTCGTCTGGTCATATCTCCGACCGGCGCCACATTATTGCCGTTGGCGAGGATAAGCGTTTTCGTTCCTACCGTTGCTGTTCTTGACTCGCCCAATACTCGTCCGGTCAATGTTTCCGAGGTAATAGCCGAGCACAGATACTTATGCGGATAAAGATCACTTGTCAGATTATCGAAAAACAATACGGACGGTGCCTTTAGTAATTCCGCCAAGAGAAGTTTCTCGCATTCAACCGAGTCTTTAGGAAAGGCGATAGGGGAGGGTTTCTCTGCCGTAGCCATAAGAAAGATCAACTCAGAGAGGACTCCCTTGCCTGTCCCGGGCTGATGCGCCCTGATTAAAAACATCGGTGCAAACGGAAGCAGGGTTCTCACCGAGGCCGTCAGCATTGCGCACAGTGCCGCTGATTCATCACTGGAATCTTCAAACTGAAACTCTTCCAATAACTTCCTTAACTCTGCCAACGCCTTTTGAGCATCACCTAAAAATGGTTTTTCTTCCAAGTGATATTTCTCAGGGTCATACGAGCAATAAAGCCGCGTTTTTGGGTGGTACCCCCTCTCAAGATCAATTTTTCCGTCCTCTTGCAAGATAGGCTGTCTTACAATCGCTTCAATTTCCGGCAGGAATTTATGATTCTGACTTTCCAACAATGCAGTCAGGCACTTGGCGGAAGGGTCTGTCGGAACACATCTTTTTGCTCTTCCGTCATATCTCTGCCAGCGGGACAGCTTTGCCATCTCGAGTGTAAGATCGTGGATGTTTACTTCCTTGAGTGCCGCAGCTCCTTGCTGCTGATAAACCGCAACCACTCGGCCTGCTCTTTGATAAAACAAGCCCGTTTCCGCAAGAATTCTTTCTGCGGCTTCCACAATCCTATTGATTTCTCCCGGATTCACAAAGATTCGATCTTTCATATAGGCTTCTTCCGGCTCGATACCGAGAAACTCTAAAAGATCGGAAATGTTTCTTTCCTGACAGTGAGCGTGCTGACACTTAAATGAACCGATAGGGTGTTCATCATCGGGCTCCCAATAGCAGGCGCCGGAATCAACCTGTTCGGTATGTTCTTCTGTCCACGGGCAAGTTATGTCGTACTTTCCCGACCCTATCTCAGATTTAATCAACCCTCGAGTTCTGAGAGATTCCACTACAATATTGACCGATGGTTTTGGCTTCCAAACTGCATTACCGTCATAAGCAGTCTGCACCGTTTTTGCTTTGGCCGGCAGCGGTGCTTTTGCTTTCTTAGTTTCAGACAGAGAGATGCCGTAAGCGTCCGTAAACTGCCGTAGGCTGTATTTGCGCTTTGGCTCCCATTGTCTCATTCGACAGCGGAAAGGCGGTTCTGCTTTGGTGTTGGATGCATAGGGAAGACGCATTAATCTTGTTGAGGGACCGCCGGCACCGGGGTCACTTAATCCTTTGCGGATAATTGCTTTGCTCAGTGCGTCAGCTGTTTGCTTATCTGTGATCGGTTCAGCCAAGATGTAACCGACTTGGAAGTTTCCTTTGGATGTCTCTAATACCCATGACGGAGCAAGATTAATTTGACTCCAAGGAATCTGAGCTTTGGTTTTGCCGTCCGCTTTTTGAGCCACGACATCATCAAAAGCAATAGCAAATTGCCCGACAAACTGACTTTTCTTTCTTCGGTGCTTTCCGTGTTCGTCAGGCCGAAAAACCGAGATAGAAAAGTAAGAGTTACAGTTAACGTCTTGGGGCTCGTTTACCTTGTTCCAAGCAAAGCCATACCAGTCAGCAGAACGAGCAGTTGCGGGAGAACGACTAAAAGAAACGCACACAGGTGCACAGTCGGTTCCACTAAGTTCGGATGCTTTGCAAAAAATGCTCTCAAGAAATTCATGATTGGTTACCTCGATTGGTTGCGAAGAAAGAACAGCAGGAGAAAGGGAACCGACAAAATTAGACATTTGCCGCTCCTTCTGCCAGGTGGGCACGCTCTTTCACCAGCCGCATGACCAACGATTTGATTTCTTCATCATTTTTGCCAAGGATGCGGGCGGCATTAACAGCATTGATTTCGGTTTCAACCCATCCGACACTGCGGGGGCCGAGCTGAATCGAGGGCGGCAGAAGCCCTTTTGAAACCTGAGAGTAAAAGCTGGATCGGGGAAGACCGGTTGCCTCTTGGGCTTGCGAGGCTCTTAATATCTTTAAAGCCATGTTTGGACTCCTTTAGAAGTCTGTTTAACATGACTCGATTAGATGCGTACAACCTAGTTGCTCGTAAAGCTGCTTTCTAACTACTTGTTTACATTAGATAATTTTATGCTTTAAATGGATTAGCACGCTCTGGAGTAATTCCTTTTTTCTCTGCTTTTATCAATTGTTTTTGCAAAGCTTGCTTTGTACATCCGTATTCTTTTGCTAAAACCTGAAGAAAGGCTTTTTCGCCACCAAGTTTGAGTTCGGCTTTTCTATTAACAAGTTCTTGAAGTTTTGCATTAGTCCACTTGATTCTAGGAGGCTGATACTCTTTTATGCTGTTTAGAGCTTCAGAAATTTTGTTTTTGTTAACTAGTAAGTTTCCCCGGTGCCAGTAAAACACATCAATCAAAGAAACTCGGGCATCTTCAATTTGAAGAAACCAACCAGCTTTATTTTTTCGAAGTTCATATAACAGACCGTTGCTCATGCACACTTCAATTCCATCAGACACGCCATTCCCTCGAAAAGCAGACTTTAACTGCTGAGCAATAAATCCTCCCAAACCAGTTAGAGACAATCTCCATCTCTCCAGTTCTTTCGGCTCTAACAAGCGCCGGGAGCTTTGGTCTTCACAAAAAAGAAAATACCTTCCCGAATCTCTAATGACCTCCGCAGTGCAAGAACGACCACATTCAGAGCATCTCAAAAAAGACGGCGCCGGAACAGATTCCAATAATCCCCGGGCTTTTAAGTAATCGACTTGAGAAAACTCAAAGTTTTCTTCCAGCTCTTTTGAGGAAATATCCACTTTGGCGTCTCCCCTTGGATCGTGGAGACAATTTTGAATGAGATAAGAGAGAGGTTCAGGCATTGTCCTTTTTGAATTCCATACCACTGTCAGCGAGTACTTTCTTCAGTTCTTCAGCGTCATTATCCAAACCTAATGTGCATTCATTGGGAAATTTAAGCGAAAAGCGTTTGGAGCGACCGTTTATCTTCGGGGAATCAAAAACAGCTTTAAATCTTAGAGCGTCTACCACATACTGAGTCCTGACTTCCCTTGGAACTCTCTCCTCAAATTCCTCGTAAAGAGCATCTTCGTTCCGTACGGACTTAATAGAAATATACCGACGACTATCTTCTATATTGACTAATTGAATCTCTGTAAGCGAGAGGCTTCTCAACGTCGGAGCTCTGGTCAACGTGAATTGAACTCTTTGAGTCATTACTTTTTGGAGATCATAGTTAGCGTCTGCGCTTTCAGGGGGAAGTTTTTCCAAATTTAAAAGCGTCTTTGCAAAAATAGAATAGAGAGTCGTAACGCTTCGGCCAAGTCTTTCTCCCCAAATCTCCAACATTCCCTTTTGAGGGCTAAAGGCAAAAACCAACAGATATTCCGGCTTACGGGTTACCGGTGCCATTTGGTCTTTGTTAAATTGATTTTCTCTGACTGCTGTGTCTTCTTGGTGAGCAAAATACAAGTAAGTATCAGCTCTTTTTATGAACTCTGTTACGCAGTGCCGACCCTTCTTCAACTTTTTGTGAAAGTGATCCGCTATACAGCGAGAGAAAAACTCCAAAGAATCTTTGTCCGTAGACGGCTTCCGCACATCAAAACCTTTACGCCTTTTCCATGCAGTATCACGAATTTCATCAATAAAGCAAAATTTCCCTGCTCTGTCTAAAAGTTCTTTATGGTTAACATACATCCAAACTGCTTTGTCTTGGAATGTTTCAAACTCCTCTATTGATTGTTCGACTGCTTCTTTCTTTTCCTTCGAAAGGGATGAAAATTCGATCGCTTCAGCAATAAAGGTTAAGCCATTTTCAGAGGAGAGAGCCGCAATCTCTCCACAGTCCAAACGGCACTCATTGCGTTTATCTTCATCAACAGAATCTTCCCAGTATTGCTGTCCCTCCCCGCTTTTTAGAGTGCCGATATCCAACTCAAGTCCTTTGCTCTTGAGGAACAACTCAAGCATGTTTTCAGAAAGACCCTTGAAAAAGCTGACAACATTGAGTGTTTGATGAAGCACCATAAATTACTGCTCTCCTTAAAATTATTCTTTCTTGTCCAGCGGATGAATCTCCAAAGCCGGTAACGCCTTTACGATTTTCATCGTCTCAAGACTAACTGTAATCACTTTAAGAAACAAGTCATACGGATAAGTCGGGTCGCCCATTTCTTCTCCGTACTTGTTAAAGTCGTTGACGATTCCGCTGTCTTTATCAATAGAGACACGGCACCTTTCTACAATCCAGTCCAAAGCGCTCTTCTTGTTGACTACATATTCCTGTGCTTCCAAGGGAATATTCTCAATCGTGATGTCTTCGTTATAAATCAAACGGGTTTTATCCTTAGCCGCATTCCCTGTTTTGCCGGCAATCTTGTCCCACCTCATCTGCGTGACTCGGAAGGAACAGCCTTCGCGTTTCTGCACTGTGACACCCTTATAACGCGGCTGCTTCTCAAAATTCACGTGCAGGTCGGCAAGTTTTCTGCCGGCAGCGGCAAACGCCTTAAATTGGTCAAAAGTCGCCACACGAGGAATTCGCGGAAGTTCTTTGCTCAGATTGTTCGCATACTTTGTTCTGTAGTCAGGACTATGCAAAATTCCATAAATGTAATAGAACAAGTCATCCTTGCTAATTGAATTTCCCTGATAAACTTCTTGAAAATGCTTCAGAGCCTCATCGTTAATAGCATCTTCTTTGACAAAACCGTCTGTCGTGACAACTTCGCTTTCTTCGGCAAACAGGTCATTCTCGGAATTTTGCCGAGAGTCCGCTTTTGACTTATAGATGTAACGAGGAAAGCATTGAGAATCTCCGTTAAAGTGCAAATCCGCAATTTGATTGACCATTAAGGCAATAAAACCATCTGTTGCCTTGGCTCCCTGATTCACGCAGATAGCGAGGTTTTCCGACGCAACTATTGGAAAAAACTTTGTCGATAACGCTCCACCCTCGTTTATTAAAGATTTCTCGCAGTATAGATATTGTGGAAAGAAGGGTCGATACGCACTTCTTCGAACTTCTGAATCTTCAAATGAAATTTTCTTTCCTCTTTCGATTAGCTTAAGTAAGCCACCTGCCCAGAATATTTGAGTGGGATCATAAGTTACAAAGTTTGCCGCCTTAGTTATTCCTTCTACCTTATTCAATTTTAGCGTTGCAAATAATGCTTGTTGTCGATTGTAAAAGTCGATTGATTTCTTAACGTTTCCTTTTAAATCATTTTTGTCACTGTTGTACCCCCACGGATCTCTACTTGTTCCAAGTCCTCTCGAGTAGTCGGAGAAAATAGTTTCTTCTTTCGATTTTTTTGCTCCAATTGGGATAAACAACCGGAAAGATTCATCTCTCAGATTCAGCCAATCTCCATGCTTATCGGGATAAATTCTCTGCCATTCGACGTTTAGGACGCTCTCGGCCTTGGTTAACTGAGCTAATTTTTCCTCGCGCGTTAGATAGTCATCTACTGCATGAAAGTAAATTTTCCCTTTTTCAGTGTCATCGGGATTCTTGACTAGGAGAACTATCGCAACCGGCGCTCTACTACCTTCTCCGAAAACTTTACCTCCTTCTTGACGGGAGCGTTCTCCAGATGTTCTTTGATTTCCTTTCAAGTGGTAGATATAAATCGAATTGAATTCATCGGCCATGCACTTGCGCATGCCGTCGGCACTATTGGATTCAATCCATCCGGCATTGGTCACGAAACCAATAACACCCTTCTCTTTAATACGGTCGGAAGCCCAACGGTATGCACGGATATAAGAGTCATAGAGGGAGCCTTTCATTCGTTCTTTACTTCCCCTTTTCATATACGTCTCTGAAATACGCATATCTAGCTTGAGGTAGTGTTCATTTTGATTGTTATCGTTAGCATCATCCTGCCCTACCGAATACGGAGGATTTCCAATAATCACCCGAATATCCAACTCCTCCGTCTTCGCCAACCGTGCATTATTTTCTGCCAACGACGTACTAAATAAAGTCTTTGCATCATGATCCGCAAAAGTATCCGTCCAAATCATCACGGGATTGGGCTCATATTCCAGACCCGGCACTAATTCATGGTAAGTTGCCTCCAAATTCATGGAAGCCACGTAATAAGCCAACGGAACTATTTCCTGCGCATGCATATCGTTATTGAATTTCTGCGGTAGATTTTCTTTCGAGATAAGACCGCTTTGCATGAGCCTTGTCAGAAATGTCCCGGTTCCAGTAAACGGATCAAGGATATGTACATTAGGCGCGTCAATCGTTGTTCCGAATTCCTTTTTAAGGACATCGGCAACTGAATAATTGATGAAATCAACTACCGGAACGGGGGTATAAACAATTCCCAACTTGTCCCGCATCTTTGGAAATGCATGCTTAAAGAACTTATCAAACAATTCGATGATGACTGTCTGGCGGTCTTCGGCAGTTTTAATGTTCTTGGCTCGCACCCTTACCGAGTTGTAGAAGCCTTCAAGCAGCTTCGTGGCAGACTTAAGTCCCTCTTTATCAAGGGCATCCAGCATTTGCGTCATCGCCCTTGATATAGGATTTTTCTCCGTAAACGGAAATTCAGAAAACAAAGCATCCATTACTGGCTTCGTCACAATGTGCTGACCGAGCATATCCAGAATTTCTTCTCTGGATAATTCTCCGTTAAGGGTGTTCTTAAGTTCAACCGAGAAAGATTCAAACTTCTTTCTAGAGCTTTCATTCTCCGACCTATCTAACACAGCCTTGATATGCTTAACCTGCTCTTCGCAAATCCTAGCCACATCTGCTGCCCAGTCAGACCACTCCTTGCGATTACCAACCTTCTTGACGATTCTGGCCCTGATGTCTTCTTCCAAAATCATGTCTCGACCTAGAGGAAGTTCCATCTGTTTCGGGGCGTCTCCCTTTCGCTTTTTGAGATGCCTACGCTTGATTCCTCCGACATTTCCGCCCGTTGCGGCTTTTCTTGTGAACTTTTTATCAGTCAGGCAAATGACTTCCAGCTTTTCTGAATTGATGCTCTTTAGCTGACCATCCACCATTGAGCCAAAATCTTCATCGATAGACTTCAAAGCTCGCAGAACCTGCCAGACTGTTTGAAAGTCTTTGTTGTTATCCAAAACGTAATCCGCCGGAATCCCTGCCGGTGTAACAATCGGAATAATGACGTACCCTCTCTCTTTCTTGGTGTCCTTTGAAGTACGCATGACCCGACCGACGGTTTGCACGACATCGACCATTGATTTGCGAGGGGAGAGAAAAATCACTGCATCCAATGCCGGAACATCGACTCCCTCGGAAAGGCAGCGAACGTTAAACAGAATCTTGCAATGGCCTTCCTCTGTTTCAGCTCTAAGCCACTCTAAGCGATTGGCTTTTTCTGTTGCGTCCATTGAGCCGTCGATATGTCGCGTGTCGCAAACAAGACTGTTCTGCTCATTGAAAAACTCTTGATTTAAATACTTGGTTTCTTTCCTGAGTTTGTCTTTGAATCGTTCAATCGTATTTTGGAATTCAGCAGTGAACTGTTTGGAGGAAACTTTGTCATATTTATCAGATGGATTGATAACCTGAGCAAAACCAACCGCCCGTCTCATCGGTTGTAAGTCATCTCCTAAAGACACTTCTCCTTGCAGGTCCCTCTTAGAGAGAGCTCGCCAGCAGCCGATAACTTTTGCCGCATTGGAGACGGACAAACCGCCCTCTGCCCCTAAAATCAGCTCTTCAGGATTGTTTTTATCTCCTATCAGGGACTCACTAACCGTAAGAACAATGACTTTGTAATCAACCAAACTGCCCAGCCTGACCGCTTCCGTGAAATTGATGGAATGAAAGGTTTTGCCATAGACTTCTTCATCGTCCATAGAGTAAAGAACAATGTCTCCGTCCTCATTCTGCTTTTTGGCGTCACTGCCGTAAATCTTAGGTGTTGCGGTCATATACAGACGTTTTTTAGCCGCAACATAGTCGTTGTTATGAATGCGAGTGAAGACGGCTTCTTTCTCATCGGTAAAGTGACCTCCGGCAGTGCGGTGGGCTTCGTCACAAATTACCAAGTCAAATTCTCCGATGGGGTCGGTTTCCAGTGTTTGCGCCTGATGAATGACATCGATAGATTGATATGTGGAAAAGACCACAGTCATGGCATCTTTTCTCTCTCTAGCAACCCTAATTTGTTTGCACAGGCTCCTCGCATCGGTCGTTGCCGGATATGCCAATTCACTGCCCACGGTCAGCGATTCCAAATCTTCCAAATCCGCTTTGCCGGTAGATGAATCCGAGCAGACGGCAAAGGCGTTAATGGGGTAGATGCACTGCTGTTTCCAATCTGTGAGTGTCTGAGAAAGTAGCGATAAAGACGGAACTAAAAATAAAACCAACTTTCCGGCGCCGGCTTGTTCTTCGGCAATCTTCAGCGAAGTGTAGGTCTTGCCGGTTCCGCAAGCCATAATAAGCTTGCCTCTGGCGGCACTTTTAAAACCGGAAATAACTTTCTTTATGGCTTCTTTTTGATAGTCGCGGGGAGTACGCTTGGCAACCTCCTTTAGCTCACCTCTTTGGTAAGCAGCCCAATCAACTATTGAACTTGCCAGAGTCTCCCTTGTAATCAAAGTAACGGGAGGTGTTTGCTGTTGGAATTCTTCTTTGACCGGATCAGTCCAGTGCTCATTAGTAGCTACTAAAAACCGTCTTGTGAAAAACGGCTTATTGGAAGAAGCTATGAAGGAGTCCACTCCTGCTTTAGGAACTGTCGCTTCTTTGTCGTAAAACTTACATTGAATTGCTGTGTATCCGTTTCCATCCGAATTAACACCAACCAAATCAATACCGATGTCGCGACCGGAAGATACAAACTCTGGATGTTGTCCGCTCCATTCTTTATAGGTTAAGACTTCAGTAAATAAATCGCGATATGTCGGTTCCTTGGTTAACCAATCCCGAATAAGAGTTTCAAACCGAGTTCCCTTGTCTCGCTCTGTACCGGAAGAGACTTGTATGAGATTATTGAGTAAATTATCTAACGAAAGGAAGTTGTTATACCCCCCCCCGACTTTGGCTGAATTGGTTTCTGTCATTGTGGGAGTTTGTCTATAAAATTGCGGACGCTTTAACGTCTTCGGACGTTATTAGATTTTGTTGGAAGTATTCTAAGGGCAGAGTCAAACAACAATCAACACGCTGCGAGTATTTTGAAGAGATTTCCACGCCAGGTTATAAATCCACTCCTCTTATTTTAATTTCCTGAAATTGCCACTTCAAAATCCGACTCATTGATAAACCTCTTCGGACTTTCTCAGACGCCAGGTTCGACGCACGATATTAATAAAAAATCTGAATAATATCTGCGAAAATTTCTGATAATTGCATGAATTTATTAG
>OOCG01000142.1_pt1 | contig 51904 bp, 39 predicted proteins | sample 1671521 | NCBI WGS metagenome assembly OOCG01 (sample SAMN06348165, study PRJEB24527) | human gut metagenome | biome: human gut; feature: ankylosing spondylitis patient; material: feces | host: Homo sapiens | place: China | collected 2015-10
AGCAGAAGACGGCATACGAGATGTAGCCGTGACTGGAGTTCAGACGTGTGCTCTTCCGATCTTGCAAACTCGCAATATACCCCCTCCGCTGAAAACTGTCACAACTGTCACAACTGTCACGCTGTAACGCCCCTTGGTCTTTCACTTTTATGTATCTCTTATAGCACCAAGTCTCGATATTTGTAAAAACATTTTCTACACTCCGTATAGGTTGTCCTACATGGAGTGGAGAATTTCGTATCGTGTGGAGTATCTTCTATGTCATGACCAGATCCAGGTCCTTTGTGAGCTTTTTCATCGCCGGGTTCTTCTCCATAAGAAGTTCCAGAACTTCATTCTTGGTCAGAACCTTGCCTACCTCTTCCTGGTCGGCAAGGCGGTAGCTGATGCTCAGTTCGCTGTTGTGAAGCCCTAAGACGAAAGTCTTGAGAATGCGGTTCTTGATGTTCAAAACGTCGTCTAGTAAGAGCTGGTTGTTGATGATAACCTCTATCTGCGGATAGTTGGTTATCTTCGGTACAATACTCTTCATGCGGTTGGCTAAGCCTATGAAATCCAGCTTGTTCTGCATTCTCATGCACATACTGAACCATGTTGCTTCCACCTGCTCCTGGGTGAACTCGTTCTGGTCGCCCGTGATGGTCGCTTTTTCCTCATTGGTATCATCATACGGACTGTGCAGGCGGCGCTGGTTCTCCTCCCTCTTCTTCAGGTTAGAGAAAGTCATGCCTATGCCGCCCAGCTTGATATTCTTGAGTCGTGGCTTGTGAGGCGATGCAGCATCAGTAGCAGCTCCGGCAGCGGCTGAGTCTTCAGGAGAGACAGATGCGGCTGCGGTGGCAGATGCAGAATAAGATGCAGCATTGGAGGCTGCAGAAGCGGCTGTCGGTGCCCCTGACGAAGGCACAGCAGTAGCGGTAGCAGCAGACGTTCCCGGCTGTGATGACCGGTTTTCGCTGCTGCCAGAAGGCTCAGAACCTGCACCCTGAGAGGCAAGCTTAGACTGAGCCAGGAGTTTCTGAAACAGGGATTTTAATCTATTGGGCGTACGCCCCGCACTAGGCACATCCTGATCCTCGGGCTGCGTAATCTGGCCTATCTGTATCAGGGTGAGCTCTACCAGTAATCGCTTGTTGCTGCTGGCGCGGTAATGGATATCGCACTGGTTCATCAGTTCCAGCGCCTTATATAAGAAAGGTGTAGGTGCCTTCTGGGCCTGAGCCTGGAACTTGGCTTTCTGGTCGTCACTGGTTTCGAGCAGAGGCAGGGTCTGAGGGTCCTTCGCCATCATCACGTTGCGCACATGCTGGGCAAGCCCCTGTATCATGTTGCCGCCATCGAAACCGCGGCTCAGAATGCCGTCGAGTGTTACCATCATCTCGGCCACCTTATTCTCCAGAGCCAGGTCTACCAGACGGAAATAGTTGTCGCTGTCGAGCACGTTCAGGTCCTCGATCACCTTCTGGTAAGTGATGTTGCCCATGCAGAAGCTGGCAGCCTGGTCGAAGATAGAGAGGGCATCGCGCATACCTCCGTCAGCCTTTTCGGCTATCACGGCGAGCGCCTGCTCTTCATATTGTATGCCTTCCTTCTCAGCCACCATCTTCAGGTGGTTGATGGTATTGGCTACCGTCATTCGTTCGAAGTCATAAATCTGACATCGGCTCAGGATGGTAGGCAGAATCTTATGCTTCTCGGTAGTGGCGAGGATGAAGATGACATGCTGAGGCGGCTCTTCCAACGTCTTGAGAAAGGCGTTGAAGGCAGCTGTAGAGAGCATGTGGACCTCATCGATGATAAACACCTTATACTTGCCCACCTGAGGCGGAATGCGGGTCTGCTCCATCAGAACCTTAATCTGGTCAACACCGTTGTTGCTGGCGGCATCCAGCTCGAAGATGTTGTAGGAACGCTGCTCGTTGAAGGCACGGCAGCTCTCACATTCGTTGCATGCCTCGCCGTCTTCACGAGGATGCTCGCAGTTGATTGCCTTCGCAAAAATGCGGGCACAAGTGGTTTTTCCCACACCTCTCGGACCGCAGAAAAGATAGGCGTGCGCCAGCTTGCCGCTCTTCACTGCATTCTTCAAAGTGGTGGTCAATGCACTCTGTCCGACAACCGAATCGAAGGTCATCGGACGGTACTTTCTTGCAGAAACTATATACTCTTCCATTATTTTTTCTTAATTGATGATGCAAAGATAACAAAAAAATATTATCTTTGCAAACAAATTCGGAAGAAATGAGTAAAAAACTTGGTATTATATGGAATTATCTCGCTCATTATAAGTATCTTATAGTGATTGTAACGGGTGTTCTGGTAGTTGGTGTAGTTGACGACAACAGTGTAAGGCAGCACATTAAGTACCAGATAGAGATTGCTACGCTCCGTTCGGAGATAGAAAAGTATCGTGAGCAGTATGAAAACGACAAGCATACCCTGCGCGATATGCAGCATGGTGCGCGGGCATTTGAGAAGATAGCCCGCCAGCGTTATTTCATGAAGGCTGATGATGAGGACATCTTTGTATTGAGTTCGGATATTCCGGAAAAAACTAACGAACAAGACGAAAATGAAACAATTGAGTAAACTGGAAAGTGCTATTTTCTTGCTGGGCGGCGTGCTGATGGTTGTCGGTGCGGCTTGCTTCGCATTTGGTTTTTCACATCCGCAGCTGGTGCAGGTAACGAGCTGGGGGTTCCTGCTGGGTACCATACTCTTCAGTATAATGCAGGCGATGCAGTTCTATGAGGGACCTTCGTTGGTTATCCACCGCCTGAAGCGCATGCAGTATGTAGCAGACATCTTCTTCGTGCTCTCAGGCATCTCGATGGTAGATACGGTGTATGCTTTCCTGCGCCGCTGGTTTGAGAATTATGAGACCTATATCACCTATTTCTATAATAAGTGGGTAGTCTTCCTTCTCATCGCAGCCCTTCTGGAACTGTATACCACGCATCGCATCTCTCATGAACTGAAGAAGGAAAACAATCAGTAATATAGAAAGGACGAGAAAAAAGCTTTCGGTGGCCAATAGGAGTGCAAACAAAACATAAATCTTGTAAGAATGAATTAAATTGCTGCAATTTATTTCGTCAGTTCAAATTAAGATTGTATTTTTGTTCACCGAAAGTGATATAGATAGCTTATGAATAGAATATTTTACGCATTCATTGCCTTGATGGCACTTGCATCTTGTGCCAACAGTTACGATATCTCGGGTACTTCTAACGTAAGTACTCTGGACGGACGCATGCTGTACCTTAAGATACTGGAAAACAACGATTTCAAGAACGTGGATTCTTGCGATGTAGTGCACGGACAGTTCCATTTTCAGGGTTCTGTCGACTCTATGAAGATGGCGAATATCTTCATGGATGATGACCCTGTGCTGCCGCTGGTGCTGGAGAGTGGAAGCATTACGGTGAAGCTCGATGATACACAGCAGGTGGTAAGCGGTACTCCTATGAACGATAAACTCTTCGGATTCTTCAAGAAATACCAGCAGATTCAGAATCAGTTGCGCGAACTGGTACACAAGCACGACCAGGCTATCATGAACGGTAGCGATATGGAGGCTGTCAACAAGCAGCTGAACGAGGAATCCATCCGCCTTTCTGAGCAGGAAGACAAGCTCATCACTTCGTTTGTTACCGACAACTTCAACAATGTGCTGGGACCGGGCGTCTTCTTCCTCGTTACAATGGGCAACCAGTATCCGATGCTCTCTCCTTGGATTGAGGATATCATGAGCAAGGCTACCGACTATTTCAAGAATGATCCTTATGTAAAGGACTATTATAAGAAAGCTCAAGAGAATCAGGAGATTATGAACGGTACACGAGATGCGCAGAGCGGCATGCAGTCAGAGATGGAAGCGGCTCCACAGGTAAATCCTGATGCGGCTCCGGCACCTACAGCCAACGAACTGGCTGCGCCTACGATTCCTGGAAAACAGGAAGGTCAGGAGTAGAAACAGGGCTCTTTCAAGGTCTTGGGCATTAACATCTTGTAAAACTCTTCATTTTATAAGTTTAGTAATATGAAATTAATCAAGAATGGAACCATTATAAATGAGGGTCGCTCTTTTGTGGGCGACCTCTTGGTGGATGGTGAATTTATCAAGGAGATATATGAAGGCGAGGCACCCCGTGGCAATTACGATGAAGTCATCGATGCCTCGGGGTGTTTTGTTTTGCCGGGTGTGATTGATGATCATGTTCACTTCCGTGAGCCGGGACTTACGCAGAAGGCTGACATCGAGAGCGAAAGCCGCGCTGCTGCCTTTGGTGGTGTGACCAGTTATTTTGATATGCCTAACACGGTACCTCAGACTACCACTCTGGAGGCCTGGCAGGCAAAGCGGCAGCTGGGCGCTGAGAAGAGTCATGTGAACTACAGTTTCTTCTTTGGTGCTACCAATGATAATGTAAATGATTTTGAACAGCTCGATACGCATCGTGTGCCGGGAATCAAGCTCTTTATGGGCTCCAGTACGGGCAATATGCTGGTGGATAAATATGAGGCGCTGCAGGCTATCTTCAAGAAGGCGAAAGAACTGGACCTGCCGGTGATGACCCACTGCGAGGATACCGAAATCATTAACCGCAACATGCAGCTGGCTAAGCAGAAATGGGGTGAGGACCCTGCCGTAGAACATCATCCGGAAATACGCAGCGAGGAGGCTTGCTATGAAAGCAGCCGTCTGGCGGTGCAGCTGGCTAAGGAAAGCGGGGCGCATCTCCATATCGCTCACGTTACTACGGCTAAGGAACTGGAGTTCTTTGGTAAGGATGAAAATATTACAGGAGAGGCTGTTGTAGCTCATCTCATGTTCTCTGATAAAGATTACGCTGTGAAGGGCGCACGCATCAAATGCAACCCTGCAGTAAAGACCGCTGCTGACCGCGAAGCTTTGCGTAAGGCGCTGAGTAATGGTAAGATAACTGTAGTAGGTACCGATCATGCTCCTCATCAGTTGAAGGATAAACAGGGCGGTTGTGCCAAGGCTGCATCAGGTATGCCAATGGTACAGTTCTCACTGGTAAGCATGCTGAAACTTGTTGACGAAAAGGTAATCAGTATAGAGCGCCTGGTTGAACTGATGTGCCATAATCCAGCCCGTCTGTTCCATATCAGTCAGCGCGGCTTCCTGTGTCCGGGTTATAAGGCAGATGTCGTTGTGGTGCGCAAGGGAGAGCCTTGGAAGGTGACCGCAGAGGTGATTCAGAGCAAGTGTAAATGGAGTCCTGTAGAGGGTGATGAGTTTGCATGGAAAGTGGAACAGACTTTCTGTAACGGTCATCTTATCTATAACAAAGGCGTGTTTGATTCCGCTTGCAGAGGAGAGGAACTGGAGTTCAGAAACAATTCCTGAAAAGGGAAATCTTACGGGGATTGTAAAATAAAATATCGTATCGGATGCGAAGAATAGTATACAATATAAGCGAAATTGAGCCATATATCAATTGGCTATACTTTTATCATGCCTGGGGATTGAGCGGCAAACCTCGAGAGGAAAAGGAAAAACTGAAGGCTGAGGCGCTCGATATGCTCCATTCATGGGAAGGCGAATATCATACCTATGCCGTCTTCGGACTCTTCGAGGCGAACAGCGAGGGGGATGATATCTGGCTGGAAGGGCAGAAAGTCCGCTTCCCGATGCTCCGACAGCAGCATCCGGCGGCTCAGGGAGAACCCAATCTCTGTCTGGCTGATTTCATCCGTCCTCTGGGTAGTGGAATAACAGACCGGCTGGGTATCTTCTGCACGACGGTAGATGGCGGTCTGGAGAAGAAATATCGCTCGGACGACTACCTTAATATGATGGCACAGACACTCTGCGACCGGTTGGCTGAAGCCACGGCAGAGAAGTTGCACGAAGAGGTGAGACGCAGCATCTGGGGCTATGCTCCCGGCGAGCAGCTGAGCATCGAAGACCAGCATCTGGAGCGCTATCAGGGCATCCGTCCGGCTATAGGATATCCTTCGCTGCCCGATACCAGTGCCAACTTCATCATCGACCAGCTCATCGATATGAGTCAGGTGGGCATCCGGCTCACCACAAGCGGAATGATGACGCCTCATGCCAGTGTTTCGGGGCTGATGTTTGCACATCCCAAGTCGCGGTATTTCGAACTGGGACGGATAGGAGACGACCAGCTTCGCGACTATGCACAGCGCAGAGGAGTGCCCGTGCAGGCAATGAAAACGTATCTTCAATCAAGTTTGATCAAGAAATGATAGCAAGAATATTGATACCCGTAGTGGTATTCACCCTGTTGCCGTATCTGTGGATATATAAAAGGTATGGCAAGTTACGGCTGAAGAGTCTCTGGCAGCGGGTGCTCTTCTGGTTGCCGGCTTTCGTGGTTATCGCCTACAGTGCATATATCACGATGCTGCCCAACTTCCTGCCACGCAATCCGGTGCTCATCGACATCTGGTTTGTGATAATGGCAGTATGTGCGGTGCCGCAGTTTGTCTTCAGCCTGTTCAGTGTCTTCGGTTGGTGCTGTATGCGGCTCCTTCACGGCCATCGCAACTGGGGCAAGCTCCTCGGACTGGTAGTGGGAGCGGTGGCGTTCTTCTGCTTTATCTACGGATTTACCGAAGGTTTTCCTAAGATGCAAGTCAAGCGTATCACCATCTATGTACCTAATCTGCCGAAGTCTTTCGAGGGCTATCGTATCGTTCAGTTCAGCGACATCCATCTCGGGTCATACTATGGCTGGCGTGGTCATCTGCCTCAGCGCGATATCGACAGCATTAATGCCGAAAAACCTGATCTGATTTGCTTTACAGGTGATTTACAGAATGTTACGCCCGATGAACTGCCTGAGTATCAGGCGCTGCTCAGCAGTCTGAAAGCCAGAGATGGCGTGATGAGTGTGCTGGGCAATCACGATTACACCTATTATATGGATGTAGATGATGAGCAGGAGATAGCTGCGCTCGAGAAGCGGATGCAGGACTTCCAGCGGAGTTGCGGATGGCGCCTGCTGATGAATGAGCATGTGGCGGTACATAGAGGCGCTGACAGCATCTATGTGGCTGGTACAGAGAACTATGACAAACCCAAGCGAACCAATGTAAGAAAGGCGCTGTATGGCATCAGACCGGGCTCTTTCGTGCTGATGCTGCAGCATATTCCGAAGCAATGGCGCGAGACCTGGCCTTCTACTATTAATAAGGAGAAGGATGAGGATGGCGATGTGATAGGACCTGACAGGAAGGATTCGCTGGTCGTAGCACCGCAGCTTACGCTGAGCGGTCATACGCATGCGGGGCAGATCAGCGTACTGGGCTTGCGTCCGTCGATGTTCACTCCTTATGATTACGGCCTCTTCGAAGAGGAAGGTTGCCAGCTCTATACCACATCGGGTCTGGGCGGTACCGTTCCAATCCGCATCGGGGCTACGGCAGAAATCGTGGTCATCACACTGAAGAGAAAATAAGGAGTGTTGAATGTTAAATGTTGAGTGTTAAATTATTCATTCTTAATAAAAAATGAAGTACTTATATCGTCTGTATCAGCTTGTGATATGCTTGCCTATCCTCTTGTTGGCTAGCGTTTTAACCAGTGTAACTACTGTTTTGGGATGTATGCTGGGTAATGGTCATTTCTGGGGTTATTATCCTGGTAAGTATTGGTCCTGGCTTTGGGTCCGCATCCTCCTTCTGCCTGTAAAAGTAGAGGGACGTGAGCATCTCAAGAAGAACCAGAGTTATGTTTTCGTGGCCAATCATCAGGGCGCTTTCGATATCTTCCTGATTTACGGCTTCCTGGGCAGAAACTTCAAGTGGATGATGAAGAAGGGCTTGCGCAAAGTGCCTCTCATCGGTATCGCCTGTGAGTATGCGCACCACATCTTTGTAGACAAGAGCGGACCTTCTAAGATCCGTGCTTCTTATGACCGTGCTCGTGAGGTGCTTAAAGAGGGCATGTCGCTGGTGGTATTCCCTGAAGGTGCCCGCACGTTTACGGGTCATATGGGCGTGTTTCGCCGTGGCGCTTTCATGCTTGCCGATGAACTGCAGTTGCCGGTATGTCCGCTTTCCATCAATGGCAGTTTCGATGTGAAGCCTCGTATGAAGGACATCTACTGGGCTTTCTGGCATCCTCTGAAGCTCACTATTCATGAGCCTATTGAGCCGATTGGCAAGGGAGCTGACAATATCAAGAACCAGATGAACAAGAGCTATGAGGCGATCATGAACGGGCTTGACAAGAAATATCAGGGTTTTGTAGAGAATCCGGACCAATAATTTCGGTTTTTCGCTTGTTATTTCAAAAATAAGTTGTAATTTTGCATCTGTATTACATTATTTAGTATCAGAATCATTAAAATTAGAAGAAGTTATGAGTGATAGCATAGTAATCATTCCTACATATAATGAGAAGGAAAATATCGAGAAAATCATCCGTGCTGTCTTCGGTCTCGAAAAGCAGTTTGATATTCTCGTTATCGATGACGGAAGTCCTGATGGTACTGCTGCCATCGTCAAGGGCTTGATGGCTAATGAGTTTGCCGGTCGTCTGCATATCCTGGAGCGTTCGGGTAAACTCGGTTTGGGTACTGCCTATATCATGGGCTTCAAATGGTCATTGAAGCAGGGCTATGACTTCATCTTCGAGATGGATGCCGACTTCAGTCATGATCCTAATGATTTGCCTCGTCTCTATGCGGCAACTCACGATGAGGGGTATGATGTGGCTGTAGGCTCAAGATATATTTCGGGTGTGAACGTGGTCAACTGGCCTATCGGACGCGTTTTGATGAGCTATTTCGCTTCTAAATACGTACGTATCGTAACCGGATTTAAGGTGAATGATACCACAGCTGGATTCGTCTGCTACCGACGTAAGGTGTTGGAAACCATAGATTTGGATGCTATCCGCTTCAAGGGCTATGCTTTCCAGATAGAGATGAAATATACGGCTCATCGAATAGGTTTCAAGATCAAGGAGGTGCCGGTCATCTTTGTTAACCGTCGTGAAGGTGTGAGCAAGATGAGTGGTGGCATCTTTGGTGAGGCTTTCTTTGGCGTGATGCGACTGCGCCTGGATGGCTGGTTCAAGAAATATCCGAAGAAGGATTAATACTCAGTAATCACTACTCAGTAATCAGTAATCACTAATCAGTACTTGGATGGAAATCCAAAAGATAGAAAAAACATACGGGCGTTCGCCACAGGCGGATGCCCTCTTTGATTTGATGGGGAAGAAGTCGGTTCATTCCATTTTTCTCCAGGGTTTGCTGTGCTCTTCAGCTCCGATGTTCTTTGCTTCTCTGCAGGGGAAGATGAGGCGTTCGGTACTCTTCGTACTGGATGATGCCGATGAAGCAGGCTATTTTTATCACGATCTCACTCAGATGATGGGGCAGGAGAAGGTCTTCTTCTTTCCTTCCAGCTATCGGCGTGCCGTGAAATACGGGCAGCGTGATGCAGCGAACGAAATCCTACGTACAGAGGTGCTGGCGCGCCTCTCTTCGGGAGGACATTTCCCGGTAGTCACTTATCCCGATGCACTGGCAGAACTCGTTGTGGCTAAGCAGAATCTGGATGAACGGATTCTGAAACTGACTGTAGGTCAGCAGATTGCTCAGACCGATGTGGTTCATACTCTGCGCGATTTCGAACTCAAAGAAACCGATTATGTTTATGAACCGGGCCAGTTTGCCGTGCGTGGAAGCATCCTCGATGTCTATTCCTACAGCTGCGAATATCCGTTCCGTATCGACTTCTTCGGCGATGAGATTGACACCATCCGTACCTTTGATGTTGAGACCCAGCTCTCGCAGGCAAAGCGCACAGAGATAGAAATCGTGCCCGAACTCGCCCATATCGAGAGCAACAAGCAGTGTTTCCTCAATTTCCTCTCCGAAAGTACGCCAGTCGTTGCGAAAGACCTTTCTTTCGTTTGCGACCGCATCGGTCAGATCTATACCGAAGGCTTCTCATCGCAGAGCCTTACCGAGCAGCTGGAGGGAGCTACTGAGGTAGAGGCTGAGCGCATCAGACATGACATGAAGACCGAGCTCAACCTCGTTTCTCCGCTCGATTTCAAGAAGGCAGTAGCGGCTCATCTCCGTATCGAGTTCGGCAAGGTCGCTCCGCCAGAGAGTTCGGCTGTGATACCTTTCAATATCGCTCCACAGCCTCTTTTCCATAAGAATTTCAATTTGCTTTGCCAGACTCTGGAGGATTTCCTGCTCCAGGGTTACACCTTATATATATTGGCAGATAGCCAGAAGCAGCAACAGCGCCTGAAGGATATCTTTGAAAGCGAAGAGCTGAAGCGCTACGCCATCCGTTTTACACCGGTAGACAAGACGCTTCATGAAGGCTTTACTGACCATGACAAGAAGTGCTGTTTCTTTACCGATCATCAGATTTTTGACCGTTTTCATAAATATAACCTGCGCTCAGATAAAGCGAGAGCCGGCAAGATGGCACTCACCATGAAGGAACTGCAGGAGATGGAAGTGGGAGATTTTATCGTGCATGTAGACTTCGGTATCGGCAAGTTCGGCGGTCTGGTTAGGGTTCCTACGGGCAACAGCTATCAGGAAATGATCCGCATCGTCTATACGAACAATGACAAGGTGGATGTTTCTATCCACTCGCTTTATAAAATCAGCAAATATCGCCGCAGCGATACCGGTACTCCGCCTCGCCTGTCTACACTGGGTACAGGTGCCTGGGACAAACTCAAGGACAAAGCTAAGAAGCGAATCAAGGACATTGCGCGCGACCTGATCAAACTCTATGCCCAGCGCCGACGCGAGAAGGGATTCGCCTTCAGTGCCGACAATTATCTGCAGCATACGCTGGAGGCTTCCTTCCTGTATGAAGATACGCCAGACCAGAATAAGGCTACCCAGGAGGTGAAGAAGGATATGGAGAGCGGCAGACCGATGGACCGTCTGGTTTGTGGCGATGTGGGCTTCGGCAAGACTGAGGTCGCCATCCGTGCAGCCTTCAAGGCAGCGTGCGACAGCAAGCAGGTTGCGGTGCTGGTGCCTACTACCGTTCTGGCTTTCCAGCACTATCAGACTTTCAAAAAGCGTCTGGAAGGCATGCCTGTAAGGGTAGACTATCTCAGTAGAGCCCGTACAACGAAGGAAACCAGAGAGGTGCTTGACGCCCTGAAAGAGGGTAAGATTGATATCCTCATAGGTACACATAAGCTGATATCAAAGACCGTGAAATGGCATGACCTGGGACTGCTCGTCATCGATGAAGAGCAGAAGTTCGGTGTGTCTACCAAAGAGAAACTCCGTCAGCTCAAGGTAAATGTCGATACACTCACGATGAGTGCCACTCCGATTCCGCGAACCCTCCAGTTCTCTCTGATGGGCGCCCGGGATATGAGTATCATGCGCACTCCGCCACCTAACCGTTATCCGATTCATACCGAACTGGTAACGTTTAGTAGTGAAGTTATCTGCGATGCCATCAATTTCGAGATGAGCCGAAACGGACAGGTTTATTTCGTATGCGACAGAATATCCAAGCTTCCGGAACTTAAGATGCTCATCGAGAAGCATATTCCAGACTGTAGAGTAGCAATCGGTCACGGACAGATGAAGCCTGAGGATTTGGAGAAAATCATCATGGGCTTTATCAATTACGATTATGATGTACTGCTTTCTACCACTATTGTAGAGAACGGTATCGACATTTCCAATGCCAATACGATTATCGTGAGCGATGCTCATCACTTCGGATTGAGTGACCTGCATCAGATGCGTGGACGCGTAGGAAGAAGCAACAAGAAGGCTTTCTGCTATCTGATGGCGCCACCTAAGAGTGCACTTACTCCTGAGGCGCGTCGCCGTCTGGAGGCGCTGGAGACGTTCAGCGAACTGGGTAGCGGCTTCAATCTCGCCATGCAGGACCTGGATATCCGCGGTGCGGGTAATCTGCTGGGCTCTGAGCAGAGCGGTTTTATGGAAGATCTGGGTTATGAAACCTACCAGAAGATTCTCTCTCAGGCTGTCACAGAGTTGAAGAACGAGGAGTTCTGTGATCTTTATCAGGAGAAGATGGATGAAGGTGCCCAGCTTACGGGTGATGATTTCGTTGACGATTGTGGCATAGAGAGCGATCTGGAGATGTATTTTCCTCAGACTTATGTGCCGGGTGACAGTGAGCGCATGCTCCTTTATCGTGAACTGGACCGTCTGGAGAGCGATGAGGAAGTAGAGGCTTACCGCAAGCGTATGATAGACCGTTTTGGTCCTGTGCCTCATGAAGCAGATGAACTGATGCATGTGGTAGGTCTGCGTAGGGTAGGCAAGAAGCTAGGTTGCGAGAAGATTATTCTCAAGCAGGGCTATATGCAGATGCAGTTTGTGAGCAATGTAAACAGTCCGTTCTACAGAAGTCAGATGTTTAATCGCATACTCGCTTACGTTACCAGTCATATTCAAGATTGTGTTCTGAAGGAAAAATTCAACAAGCGAATGCTTCGCATCAATGATGTGAAGACTGTAGGGCAGGCTGTAAATCTGTTGAATCAGATATCGCAGATAGATTTAGGTAATGAAAAGAAATAATCTGTGTCTACAGTCTATGGGTAAAAATCCTGTATCAATTGTGAAAGTAGACAATGAAATAGACTACTGATTTGTACTGAAAGATTATAAATCAGACAACGTTACATGATGATATGTTTCAGTTTGGTGTATAAAAAAACATTGGAATCCCAATATCCCTATTGAGTTCCAATGTTTTATTTTTTGTATAAGTAAAAGATGATGATAAGCGTTTCACAACGCATTTTGAATTTTTCTGTTGCAAAGATACTATTTTTCATTATAATATAGGGGGTAATATTTGATATTTTATGGGGTAATATTTGATTAAATTTATAAAAATGACACTGAAAACGCCTTATATAACAAATAATACCTGTAGAATGAACTATTTTATTGGATAAAAATAAAAAAATAGTGGAAAAACACATAAAAAAGTTCTTTATTTCATTTTTTATTTGTACCTTTGTTCTGGCATACAACAATTTTAAACATATATATAAATATGAGACAGAAAAAGTACATTTTAAGCGAGCAGGAACTTCCTACTCAGTGGTACAACATTCAGGCAGATATGCCTAACAAGCCATTGCCACCGTTGAACCCTCAGACACACCAGCCAATGAATGCTGATGATTTGTCACACGTATTTAATAAGGAGTGCTCAAAGCAGGAACTTGATACAGAGCACGCTTGGATTGATATTCCGGAAGATGTGCTGGAGAAGTACACCTTCTACCGTTCAACCCCTCTTGTACGTGCTTACGCTCTTGAGGAGGCACTCGGTACTCCGGCGCATATCTATTTCAAGAATGAGAGTATCAACCCGTTAGGCTCTCATAAAATCAATTCAGCCATTCCTCAGTGCTACTACTGTAAGCAGGAGGGTGATACCAATGTCACTACAGAGACTGGTGCAGGACAGTGGGGTGCAGCCCTCTCTTATGCAGCAAAACTCTACGGTCTGGAGGCAGCAGTTTATCAGGTAAAGATTACCATGCAGCAGAAACCATACCGTTCCAGCATCATGCGTACGTTTGGAGCCACTGTAGAGGGTTCTCCTTCCATGAGTACACGTGCCGGTAAGAATATCATCACACGTGATCCTCATCATCCTGGTTCGCTCGGTACAGCTATCAGTGAGGCTGTTGAGCTGGCTACCACAACACCAGGCTGTAAGTATACACTGGGTTCCGTGCTCAATCATGTGGCACTTCACCAGACCATCATCGGTCTAGAGGCAGAGAAGCAGATGGCGATGGCAGGTGAGTATCCTGATCAGGTGATTGCTTGTTTCGGTGGTGGTAGTAACTTTGGTGGTATTGCCTTCCCATTCCTCCGTCACAACTTCACAGGCGAGCGCCATACTGAGTTTATAGCTGCAGAGCCGGAGAGCTGTCCTAAGCTGACTCGCGGTAAGTTTGAGTATGATTTCGGTGATGAGGCAGGTTATACTCCATTGCTGCCAATGTATACTCTGGGTCATGATTTCAAGCCAGCCAACATTCATGCAGGTGGTCTCCGTTATCATGGTGCAGGCATGATTATCTCCCAGCTTCTGAAGGATGGTTACCTGCATGGTGTAGATATCCCTCAGCTGGAGTCATTCAAGGCGGGTATGCTCTTTGCACAGACCGAGGGTATCATTCCTGCTCCAGAGAGCTGTCATGCGATTGCAGCTGCTATACGTGAGGCTCTGAAGGCTAAGGAAGAGGGCAAGGAGAAGGTTATCCTGTTCTGTCTCTCAGGTCATGGACTTATCGATATGCCGTCTTACGATAGCTTTATCAATGGCGATTTGCACGATTATTCTGTGAGTGATGAAGAAATCCAGCAGTTCCTCAAGGATGTGCCAAAGGTTGACTAATTTTCAGTTAACAGTTAATAGTTTATAGCAAACAGTTGACAATTATTCTTTGAGATATATTGAAATAACAATATCACATTATAAAAGAAGCCAGGCTGCGAAAAGCAACCTGGCTTTTTATTTAGAGATTCTATTCTCTTTTATTTAGAAATTCTATTCTCTGTTCGAGACTTCTATCTTTCATTAGAAGTTCAACCACTCTTCGATAGCCTTAGCGATGACATCGAAGCTTGTGGTAGGCTCGAAGCGGGCTACAACCTGACCCTTCTTGTTAACGAGGAACTTGGTGAAGTTCCACTTGATATCGGCACTCTCCTTGTAGTTAGGATCAGCCTCGCTCAACATCTTGTCGAGAACAGGGTAGAGAGGGTGGCTCTCGTCCCAACCAGCAAAGCCCTTACATTCTTTCAGAAATTTGAAGAGAGGGGCAGCATCGTCTCCGTTTACCTTGATCTTCTTGTAGCGCTGGAACTCTGTGCCGTATGTAAGCTTGCAGAACTGATGAATGCTTTCATCTGTACCAGGGGCTTGCTGACCAAACTGGTTGCAAGGAAAATCAAGTATTTCGAAACCTTGAGAATGATAGGTCTCATAAAGTTTCTCCAGTTCCTCATACTGAGGGGTGAAACCACACTTTGTAGCGGTGTTAACGATGAGCAGCACTTCGTTGGCATACTCCTTGAGGGAAACATCCTTTCCCTTTCTGTCTTTAACAGAAAATTCGTAAACAGTTCTCATTTTTTTTATCTTTATGTATGTGTTATCTATATTTCCGATCTCAACTTATATGATCTAGAGTGCAAAGATACTACTTTTCTCTAAGAATACTTCAAGAGTTTTTTTAAAAATTCTAAAAATCGAACAAAATCATAGATGAAGGAATAAGCGTAATATATATAATGTAGATAGATATTGTATATCTAGGTAAACAGATACCATATACCTGAGTATAGATATCGGTTAGATATAGAATATAGAAGAATAAAATATGTAGACGATATAACTACACAATATCAGTATGAAACAGCATAAAAATAAAAAATGCAGGATTTTCACAAACCCTGCATTCCTTTTTCTTTACCTCTTTTTCCTCAAAAAAACAAAGAAAAAGAGGTTTACGATTAATCTATCATTTAACTTTTCTAAGAACTTGTTGCAAAGGTACTACATTTTCTTATAACACCAAACTTTTTCTCAGTTTTTTTTCAGTAAAAAGGGAAAATTAATCAAATACCCCCCCCATTTTTGTATTTTTTTTGCAATATTCGGTCAAAAAACAAAGCAAAACGGCTCAATTTTATGACTATTCTGCTTTTTTCCTTGCTTGAACGTTTTGCTGTGTACGATAACGAAGAAGGCTGTGCCCGGCAACAACTGAAGATATGTTCTGTAATATGTATTACTTTTTTGTCAATACAGATAAAAGCAGCCATCAGTAATGATGACTGCTTTCATCTGTAATTATGCGGGCTATCCCTGCGTTCTGTTTCGGTATTCAGTAGGCACGATACCCGTTTCTTTCTTGAATACTTTCGAGAAATACTTAGGGTCGGTGAAACCTACTGCGAAGGCGATACTGGTCAGTGTATCGTCTGTATTGCGCAACATCTCGCATGCCTTCTTGATACGTATATGGCGAACGAAGTCTACCGGTGTCATTCCGGTTGTTGCTTTCACCTTATTATATAGTACGCTTCGGCTCATACCGATTTCGTTCGAGATGTCATCAATCTTGAGTTCCGGGTTGCCTGCATTTTCAACAACAAACCTGAAGACACGCATCATGGTTCTGTCTTGAATCTGTGCCGCCATAAATGCCAGCTCGCTGCTTGGGTCAACCGCTTCGTTCTCGGCACTAGTTTCAGCCTGGTTAAGAGCAGGCAGAGGAGCTGCTGCAGGCAGTATTCGCAGGGCTGCTATGGCATCTTTATCGCCAGTTTCCTTCAGTTTTCTGATGACATCCATCTGAATGTTGCGGCGCTGGGTGAGGATAGCCTCTATTTGGCCGAGCAGATAAGTGGTAGAGAATGGCTTGGTGATATAGGCAACAATACCTTCATCAAAGCCTCGCTGCTGATCTTTTACGCTTGCCTTGGCCGAGAGAATCATCACTGGGATGTTGTTGAGGGTGGTATCCTGCTTGATCTCGTGAATCATCGACAAACCATCCATCACAGGCATGGTAACGTCTGTAAGAATAAAGTCAGGCATCTCCTTGCGCGCCATCACCAAGCCAGCCTTTCCGTTCTCTGCGAGCAGCACGTTATAGGTAGGCGAGAGGATACTGTAGAGGAACTTGCGCAGGTCGGCATTGTCTTCAACTACCAGTACAGTCTGGTCTTTGTGTTCCGTTTCTCCCTGTGCTTCTTTCTGTTCCTTTCCCATTTCTTCCAGTCGTTCAGCCTCTTCATCCTTTTCTTCTTTCTGTTTATTTACTTCTTCCAGATAGTCGGATGCATTGCGGTCGTCAATCTGTCCGTTCTCTATCTCCCTTTCTGCCAGGTCGTAATCTTCCTCGCTCAGACCGCTGTTCGTACGGAAGTCTGCCTTGTTGCCATATCTCTGAACCTTGTCCAGCATTACCAGCATCTCGTTAGCATTGTCTGCTACCATTCTCAGCAGTTCCTTGCCCTTTCGGGTGATACCCGGCTCGGTATCCAGAATGGTTTTTACCGGGGCTCCGATGAGCGTTAGTGGGGTTCTCAGATGGTTGGCAGCTTCGTTGTAGAATTCGTTCTTCAGCACGCTCATCTCGTGGGTTACGTTCTCGCGTTGGCGCTGGTTGTAGGTATAGAAGATTGCGCCTACGATACCGAAGAGCAGAATCAGCATCAGAAACTTGCCCCAGATGCTTTCCAAGAAGGTAGGGCGCACTTCGATAGGCAGTTCTGCCACATACTTGCTCCATATACCGTGAGAGTTGGTGGCTCTCACCTTGAGTACGTAATCGCCATGACTGATACGGTTGAAGCCGATGGTATTGCTGCTTCCGTTTGATATCCACACGCCTGGAGCTGTAAAACCATCTATGCGATAGAGATATCTGGTCTGATACTTGCGCTGATAGTCGAGTGATGCGAAGGTGATGGTCAGATTTCGTTTGTTGGCAGGAATCACCACTTTATCCTTGTGCAGGATAGGTTCCGACTCTTTCTCTCCGCTATAGTGGAGGGAACAGAAGATGACTTTAGGCTGATAGTTGCTCTTCTTCAGCGTAGCCGGATTAAAGGTAATCAGTCCCATAGGGGTACCTACCGATATGTTGTTGCTTGCCGGATCGTGGTAAGGACGGCTTTGCGAGAACGACATGTTGAAGTCGAAGTCGTTAGGTCCGAACACATTGCACTGGCCTGTTTTCGGGTTTACGCAGTCGATACTTGATTCTCTGATTACCCAGATTCTTCCCTGGTTGTCTTCTACCATGCCCTGTACGATGCCTTCGTTAACATCGATGGCATGGAAGTATTTCATCTTCAGGTTCTCTTGCAGGAGCGATTTGCTCACAATCTCTTCCATCACACCGCCCTGTTGCGATATATACATCTTGCCGCTGGTGTGCTCCATGATATAGTTCATATCGTTTGCAGCCAGACTTGTTGTATCGTTCGGTATGTAGTAGGTCTTGTGGTAATTGATCTTTCTTGCGTTTGTAAAGGCATCACTGAAGGTGATGAGACCGTCTGTGGTTCCTACGAGAATGGTTCCCGTAGTGGTGCAGCAGATGCGGCGTATGCGGTCGTAGTGCTGTTTCTCCCAAGGCAGTCCGTTTCGTTTACTGATGAAGCTGATACTGCCGTCTGCCGCCTCGTTAACAAGTGCCAGTCCACCTCCATAGGTACCTATCCAGATGCGTCCGGTGCGGTCGGCTACAATGTCTTGTATCTTGTCGAACGGCAGTGATGACGGGTTGTTGGCATCACAAACAAAGTGTCTTACCTGCATTTTATCTATCAGATAGACACCATTTCCGAAGGTTCCTATCCAGGCTCTTCCCTTGATATCGAAGTGGATGGCAAAGATGCCCGTCTCGGCGAAGTTTACCTGCTGTGGCACAATCTGTCCGCTTGGCGACAGGTATCCGATGCTTTGGTAGGATGCGTTGAGCACCTGGATTACTCCGTTGTGATAGCCAGCCCAGATATGTCCGTCTGGCGATGCATTCACCGAGAACACTTCGTCTTCGCCCACATCCAGCTTGTTGATAATGTAAGGGTGATCTTTGAAGACTACCTGTGTCAGGTCGTGAGAGCCTGTCAGCCAGAGGATTCCCTGGTCTGAGAGTACATATTTCGTAATCTTCGGTATGCGGTAGTTGCCTGATGAATTGCTTCTCAGCAGATAAGGCACCAGTTTTCCAGCCTTGCGGTCAAAATAACTGAAGGTTCCTCCCCTTGGCACTACCCAGAGGGTCTTGTGTTCATCTTGTGTGATGAAATTGCTTTCGCAGGTTGTGCGGTCCATCGGGTCGTCCTGATCGGCAAAGAGCCACTGTGTCTGTCCGGTCTTCGGATTGACGAGGGTTACTCCCATGCCGTCAGTGAATGCCCATACCATACCGAAATCATCGGTATAAATCTTCTTTACCTCTGCCAGAGGCTGACTCGGGCTCTGTACGTTGATGATTTCAAACTTGAAGGTGCGCGGGTTGTAGATTACTACACCCAGGTTGGTTGCCAGCAGGAGCTGGTAACCTGTATTTTTCAGTTCGTTGATACGGGTTACGCCTTCCGGCATCGGTATCATGGTGAGTCGGTTCTGCAGGTCATATTTAGCCAGTTTACCGTCTTCTGTAGCCAGGAACACATCTTCTCCCACCCATCTGATCCATTTGAAAGGCAGCTGGCTTGGGAATTTCGAGTTGTATACGTATGCGCCTTTGTCGGTAAGCACCCATTCTCTTCCGTGTGTATCCTGGTGGATGTACCATATATTTCCGCTTCCGAGTCCCTTTTCTCCTACTTTGATGAGTTCTATGTTAAGCTTGTCATAAGAATCTCCTGTTGTTCTAACAGTTATTCCATTTTCAGCTGTAATCCATGTAGCTCCGTTTTTCATTTGGTATACCCGGCTCACGCGCAGGTCTATATTGAACATTTCGTTTATTCTTTTTCCCAATGGTCTAAACTGGCATAAATGGGTATCGTATATGTAGAGCTGCTGGTCGTATGTGATACACCACACGTTGTTGGTATAGGATGGTTCTATTTTCAGTATACGGTTGGTTGACAGGACGTCAATATCATCGGGGTTGTCTCTGAAAGTATGAAACTTGTAGCCGTCATAGAACGACAGTCCGTTCCATGTACTGAACCACATGAGGTTGTCTTTACCTTGTTTCAGGTCTGAGATGGTATTGGCAGCGAGTCCGTCTGTGATAGAGAATTTTCTTACATCGCAGTAAGGTACAGCTACTGTCATGATAGTAGAGAGCAGTCCTAATAGGGTGATATATAATTTTCTTTTCATCATTTTTTATTCGTATACGTTTAAAAATCGCAACAAAGGTAGTGAAAATAAATGAGATATCGTAGTTTTAGGTGTGTTTTTTTATGTTATTGCATTAAATTATTCCACTTTTCATGTTATAGGGGTAATATTTGTTTGATTTGCTGGTGGTTCCTTCTTATGTTATGCCTAACAAAAAAACTCCCCCGATAAATGAATATCGGGGGAGTAGTAGGGATATGTTGTTTTGAATTTGATTACTTCTGAATCATCTTCTTTCCGTTCTTGATGACTACACCCTTGTAAGCCTTGGTTACCTTCTGGCCTGCGAGGTTGTAAACAGGAGCGTTCTTTGCAGCTTCATCTGCTGTAATGTTAGTGATGCCGGTAGTTGATGCTGTAGGAGCTACAGTAGGAGCGAGTTCTATCTTGGTATTGAATGGAATGATGATACCTGTATAGTCCATTGCAGTCTCCGTATTAGGTTTGTAACCAAGTTTGAACTTGTCGAAAATCTGCATTGTCTTTTCGGCATCTGTGTAATAGTTTGTGTATTCGCCTTCTACTGCCTTTACGAGAGTAACATCTTTGATAGTAACAAGTTTGCATGCATTTTCCTGTTTTGCAGCCTCTTCTACCGTCATTTCGATAGGCTTAACAATACCATCTGTAACTTTGATGTCTGAAGCAGCAATGTTAACTAACTCTGGAAGTTTTTTAAATTCATCATAAGAAGCCTCAATTGTTCCATTGAGAATTTGACCTGCTTTATAAGACAGAGAACTCTGGTAGATGTCTATACCACCAGTCTCATCAACGATATAGATGTCGCCAGTGCCTACATATTGTACCTGTGCATTCTTTAAAGTCAAAATAGCTTTATTGCCGACACCAATAGCTTTAAATGCAGCAATGTTATCTACCTTCTTTGTTTCTACAGGTTTGGCAGAACCCTTTTTCCAGATCAGAATTTTTTGGATTTGGTCATTGTTGGCATTTGTAACTTTGATGGTATATACCGTATTGGCAGCCTGGTTGTCTGCAGTAATTTCGTACTGGTGTGTACCTTTAGCACCTGTTGTTTGTGTACTGACAGCTTTATTACCAACAAAAATGTTTCTGGTAGTTTTACTAGATCCTCCAGCAGGGCTGATAATATCAATTCTTTCTACATCAAAGTCAAACTTAGGAAGGTTGATATATGCGTCCTTTTTTCCATAGATGATGGCATTGTTTGATGCAAGATAGTATGCTTTTTCCGGTGCACTGACCGTAATGGTATACGCGCCATTGGTGAAATCTGTTGCATTGGTAATGCCTTGTTCTCTAGAGACTGGCAGTTTCCAATTGTTTCCTGCAAAGTCAAAAGTTACTTCCTGTGCAAACGTAACGCTAGCTACGAACGCCAGAACCAATGATAATGAATAGCGTAGAAATTTGTTCATAACTTAATAATTTTAAAAGTTTAACGTATAATTAATAAACTGTTGAAACTCATTTTTTGAGCGCATTCTTAGAATTTGCTTTGTGCTAAAAGCATGTTCTTTGAATAATTACTTATTTATGATGCAAAGATACGAAAATTATCGATACGATGTGTTAAGAAGGTGTTAAAACTTTGATACAGAGAAAGAAATATCATCAAAACCGAAAGAAACACCATCAAAACCGAGAGAAATATCATCAAAAAGGCGGCTGTTTTTGAAAGAATAGGGATTTCCCCCTCAGTTTGTATCCTTTTCCCCTTTGATGCAGACGAAAAATCCACTACCTTTGCATCGAGTTCAAGAAAGAATGCTGTTCTTCGAGAACTCAAAAGTATAGAAGATATAAGAATATAAATAACTTAACTGATAAATTGATATGAAAAAGTTTACTACTCTTCTCACAATGGCTTTCATAGCTTTGATGAGTATCTCATTCACCTCATGTGATGATGATTCTGATATTGCATACACCCTCGATGGTACATGGAAGGGTAATATGTTGGTAGAATATGGTAATCACAATGCCCTCTACTCGGTAATCCGATTCGACCAGAATGATGGTTTCTATTCCGGTACAGGCTATTGGATCGATTACTATAAGGGAAATTACTGGCATGGCAACAATTATATAGCAAACCATATTACCTGGACAGTACGCAACAGAAACATCTATATCACTCTTCTTGATGAGGGTAGAGATGTTGTGATTTACGACTATGCTCTGGGCGACCGCAAGTTCTCTGGATATGTAGATGCTGATAACGGCAACCGTGCTTATTTCGAGCTTTATCGTGATTCTTACAGCTATAACTGGCGCGATTATGACTGGGGCTACGATTGGGACTACGATGACGGTTGGGGCTACAGCAAGCAGCATTCGGGCTTGGAGAACACCCAGATTGTTTCTCGCGGAGCTAAGGATTCTGTAGAGTATGTTAAGGTGGCAGATGATAATCAGAAGCCTGTTCGCCGTTTTGTAGTGAAGTAAGGCAATAAGGAATTTAGTTTGAAGAAAGGAAACAAGATATGAAAAAGTTTAATCGGATATGGATGTGGATGGCGATAGCTGTTGCATCTTTCTCATTCACCTCATGTGATGATGATTATTATTGGCATGATGATTATTACTGGTATGATGACTATAATCATGGTGGCTGGGGATGGAACCAGGGCGACTGGAACAATGGTTCTAACGGCTCTCAGGATGATTACCTGCTGTCGGAGGCTCAGACTCTTACTGGCGACTGGAGAGGCTCTGTGATGCTCTCTGAACTTGCAGAGGACGGTCAGTCTCGCAATAACTACAGTTTCAATGCCGAGATGACGTTCTATCAGGCGGGTGATAAGGTTAACTCGCTCAGTGGTAATGGTGTAGAAGTGGATTATGCCGATGATGGAAGCAATGAAACCCAGACCCTGAAGTTTGCCTGGTACATCGATAAGAATGGTGATATTTATATCCGTTATAATGATTCTGATGCTACCTATGTGATGGATGCAGGTGCTAAGCAGTATGGTTTCTATCTGGGTGATGAAAGGGGCCAGGATGTGTTCTATGGTTATATGATAGGAACAGGTAAGGCTAAGGGTGATGTGATGCAAATCGATTTAGTGCGCTACGATCCGAGTGGAGCCCGTAAGAAGACCCGTTCTGCTGCAACCGATTCTGTAGCTCCTGGCTTCGGTAAGGCTACCGGCAGGGCATTCATGCCACATGCTATCAAGAAGTTGCCAAGAAGATGATGATATAAACAAAAGAAAGAGGGTGTGTCATAAGTTTATGATTCACCCTCTTCTTGTTGTTGGATGAGATAGGATATGTTGTTGGAAGAGATAGGATATGTTATTGAGACAGTCAGTATCTTCGGCCGCACAACAGCTGTTGTGCGCTTGCATAACAGCTGATATGCGCATGCACAACAGCTGATGTGCATGCGTTGGTCAACTGTTATGCGCCAACTATTATCCAGACTTATGACACACCCTCTTCTTTGTTTGTATATAGCCTTTTATTTAAAACCCCAGATTCTTGATGATTTCTGCATCTACGTTTTCCACTTCCTTCTCGATTCCATCAGGGAGATTACAGAAGAAGTCGATGCCGGTTTTGTCTTCCAGCGTCTTGATGTTTACGATATAGTTGCCGAGCTTATCGCTCTTTTCAAATGCCTTGTCCTCGTGAGGGAACCAGTAGCCGAAAGCACTGTATTTGTGCTTGTTACTTTCCGTATCAAACGCTTTTTCCAATATTGCTACAAAGAAATACTTTGGTACTGGGATGTAACCTGTTGTTGCAGTATAGACCGTTTGTCTTCCGTTGATATATTCAATAATGTTTTCAGGACTGTCTATAGTACCGCCTTTTACAACAAATAGAGTATCCTTGTCATTTATTATAGCATTGGCTTTTTTCCTCAAGGCGTTCTCCATTTGTATCCATGTTCCGTTCTGGTTGAATTTGGCATATTGTGGTTGCATGTTGGTCAGAAAGTCTGTCTGTCTTTCCTGGGTACTGTTTAATCTTCTGTCGCCTGATGGGCAGATGTGTCCATGATCATATCTTCCATTGCCTTTATATGGATCATAAGTGAAGTCTACCACTCCATATAGAGACTTTAAATCAGTATCAGATGGATAATCATCATCTGGTCTACCAACAATGTTTTTATTGTTTCCTGTATGGAAAGTATAGCAGCTCCATCTCTGGCTCTTCATGTTGTCATCCCATTCTGTAGAATAGTTCAACATACCTGTTGTATTATCCATGTGAACGATGGCATAGCTGGTACCATTGTTCTTGAGCTTTGGGAACTCCAGACCGCCGATAGCGTTTCTTACCACTTGTGGCATGTTGGCAGTAGCCACATTCTTGTTTGTATTGTTCTTATCGGTTGACTCACTACCGGTATTGCCACCCGTATTACCGCCACCGGTAGTACCACCGTTTTCAGGATAATAGAACTGCAGGGTATCGTCAGTGCCGCAGGCAGAGAACGTCATCGCAGCAAGGAGTGCGAAGATTAAAAACTTAGTATGCTTCATAATTCTCGATAATGTTTTGAAGTTAAAGATTAAGTACTTTCTATATAATAATGTATGTAGAAATCGATTGCATGAGGATAGATATAGAGAAAAAAAGTGCATTCCTACGTATATGCAACTACGCTGGAATGCACTCAGTATCTTTGCGATAATAAATATATCCTTATAAAAAAGGTATATTATTACTTCTTCAATTTGCCGTAACGGTTCATGAAGCGGTCTACGCGACCCGCTGTATCAACGAGCTTGCTCTTACCTGTGTAGAATGGGTGAGATGTGCTAGAGATTTCAATCTTAACAACTGGATAAGTCTCGCCTTCGAACTCAACAGTGTCGTTAGTCTTGCATGTAGACTGAGAGAGGAACATATCGCCGTTAGACATATCCTTGAATACTACAGGACGATAATTCTCTGGATGAATACCTTTTTTCATTTTTCTTTTTTATTTTTATTGGGTTATTAAAATTAGACGTCATGGGGATGCTTGTTGCATCATTTCGTGTCCCTTATCGGGGCATGCCCATTATAGCCTGTTATCAATTTCAGGCTGCAAAGTTACGCTTTTTTCCTGAAACCACCAAATATTTCCTCTTCTTTTTAAGAAATATTTGAGAAATGAGCATAATACGTAGGTTCGCGTTCCTCCTGACACCTATGTTTTTAATGGATGAAAAGAAATCCCCATCGCCTCTGTTTGGGTAGAGGACGATGGGGATTGGTATTTTTCTCTAATATATAATATCTACTAGGGGAATTACTTCAATGTGATGATGATCTTCTCGATGTAGAGAGCACCAACAGCATTGTTCCAGATGGTAAAGTACTTGCTGCTTACGCTGCTGAAGTCGTAGGTAAAAGTGAACGAATTGAGGGTGCTGCCTGTCTCTTTGGTGTAAGAACCCTTGATAGCATCTGTCGTAGGATGGGCAGAAGAACCATGGTATACACCGAATACTGTAGGCGTGTCATACTTTCTCAGTCCCTTTACCACGATGGTGATGCTCTTGATATCCTTGCTGAACGCTGTGCTGTTGAAGAGGAATCCCTGCTTGGCTGTATCGGATGCGTTGCCTTGTAACTGGAGAGTGCCAGTGAAATCGCCGTTGGCTTTGCAGATGCGAGCACCGCTATAAGCGATGTTGTCGAATTTCCAAGAATACCAAGTGCTTTCTGTGGCTGCTACTTGTGAACCATAAGCGTTCTCAGGCAAATCTTCTGAGCTGGTCTTGCCACTTACGATAGAGCTGATGTTCATGGCATCGCCAGTAGCTGGTGTATCTGGTGTTGGGTCTGGTTTAACCTCACCACCGCCAGCGCTGGTCTTACCGTTTACAGAAATGAGTTTACCGCCCTGGTTGGTCTCTGGGGTGTTGCCCATGTAGTTAATGAGCTTAGCGCAAACCACAATCTCGTCGCCTTCCTTCAGTGTCATATCGCCTTCCTTCCACTTCTCGCCACCGAAGTAGTAGATGCGGAAGATGTAGAACTGGGTGCTGTTGGCATCATCGGCAATATAGAATGATCCGTTGCCGTAGGATGCAGAGAACTGCTCCTTGATGCTCTGTACCTTACCCTTGATGTAGAACTCCTTGTCGGTAGCCTTACCAGCCTCCAGGGCTGCAGTATATTTCTGGGCAGCTACACTGTTGAATGGGTTTGCCTCAGAACCATCTCCCTTAGCTTCTCCCTTCAAATCTGTGCCTGGGGTAGTATCTCCTGGCTTCTTACCAATCTCCTTACCGTTAATCTTAGCGTATGTTGCAGATTTCAAACCGGTAGCTCCGAAATAGGTTTCGATATTACCGCAGATGATGAGTTCTTTCTTCAGATTACCTGGGTTATCCTTCAGGTTGAGAGCAGTGCGGAGATCGCCGGCTGGCAACTGGATAGGCATACAGTTGTTAACCTCTTTCTCGTCAGCCTTGGCAGCGAGCAGAATGTTTGTTGGAGCTGTCTCTGCACTTGATGCATCACCGAAGATAGCCTCATTGAGTGCCTTGTCTGGTACATAACCTACAATGTAACCCTTAATATATTTGCCGGTGCCTGTCTTAACTGTCTTAGCGTCAGTCACAGTATAAGGGCTGGCTTCTGTACCCTGTGTTGCCACCTCAGGAGTGGTTGGAGCACCAGGCTGAGTAGGCAGTGTATAAGGCTCTGGTACGTCCTCACAGCTAATGAATGTGAAGGCTGCCATAGCCGCCATCAAAACTGAAAATATATACTTTTTCATATTATTGTCTTTTTAAATATTGTTACTATATTGATAATCAGTAATTACTTGATAGAGATGAGATTGCCACCCTTAATCTCTTTGGTGCCGTTATAATCAAGCAGGGTGCCTGATACAACCACCTTCTTGCCTGGTACAAGGATACCCTTGGTTTCCTCTGTCCACTTTGCACCATCGATGTTGAAGCAACGGAATACCTCGAGGGTCTTGCCTTCTGTATCCTTACCGTCATCAGAGATAACGAATGTACCATTACCATACTTGCCAGTATCTACATCTTTCACCTTTACGATGATACCGGTAGCATAAACCTTAGCATCGCCTGCTGTACCGGCATTGATCTTCTCCAGTGCCTGAGCCACAGTATAAGGCTTCTCCAATGTACCGCCTGTTTCTGATGCCTTCAGATCATCCGTGCTGCGAATCACAATCTGCCAGGTGTTATTGTAACGGGTGAAGATACCGGTGATATTGAATACACCCTGTGGAACCACCTCGTTGGCAAACTTAGAATAACCCGAGTTGCGCACTACCAGATTGCTGCTGCTGATCTTCTTGCCCGTTTCTGCATCAATCAGTTCCAGACTCGTATTGGTATCATCTGGTGCCCATACGTTAGTACCGTTGGCAGAGGCAAACTTCACCTTTTTCAGGGTCATCAGCTTGCCCACGTTAGCATCCATATAGGCTGCATCAGTAAGCTTTGTCAGGTCAAACTCCTCTGGCACTACCGTGCTTGCATCAGCCTCGCCAGGGTTCAGAATCTTGAAGTGCTCGTTCCAGATGGCACGCTCTATCTTTCCTATACCCAGACTTCCATCTGAGAGCTTGGTATTCACACCGCCAATCTGAGGCAACTTCTTGTAACTTCCGATATAGAGACCCTTCAGGTTTACGAGAATCTCCTGACCAACAGGAAGATAACCTGACAGGCCACTTCCGTTGATGGCAATGATGATTGCGCCGGATGCATCCTGTACGCTCACCTGGTTGTAGATATTGCCACTGACATCATTGCCCGTCACTACCGCCTTGATCATCATGTCCTTCTCAATCAGCTTGTAGCCATTGTCGCTGTTGATAATCGTAGCAAACTGGGTCTTCAAATCTGCTATGCTGATCACATTCTTCTCCCTCAGGCTGTTGTTGCCCCATGGAGATGCAGGCACCTTCTCGGTCAGGTCTGGGTCAGCATAACCGTCGCCCATACACGACCCCAGAGTCAGTGCCAGGAATGCCAATGCTATGAATTTTATCTTTTTCATTGTTCTTTCTTTTTATTGTTATAGAGAAACGGGATTGCTCCCTGTTCTTTATGTTAAAGAGAAACTGCTCTTTAGAATCTGTAAGATACCTGGAACATGCCGTTGGTACCCCAGGTGTAATACTTCTTAGGATTCTTGGAGAACTGGTAGAGGCGTGGATTCTTCACGTTGCCGTTAGCATCCAGTGTATAGCTTGAACGTGAGTTCTGCTCATATCCGCCTGTTACGATGGTCTGGTTGTTCAGCAGGTTGGTAATCATGAGGTTGAAGTTGAGAGAACCCTTCTTCAGTCTCACGCTCTTGCCTATGCTCAGGTCAACCATCCATCCTCCGTGACCCTTCTCCTGGGCTACAGCATCCTCAGTCCAGCTCATACCGTCGAGTGTAGTAGGAGCAAAGATTTCAGGGAATGCCTTGTGGGCAGCCTGGCGGTTGGTCAGCACCTTCTCATATCTGTAGCTTGGAGAATAAGAGAGGTAGATGCGGTCGTAATAGTTGGCATTGAGGTTGACGAACCATCCGTTTACATGGGCATCGAGACCGATGCTTCCCACTGTGAGCGGTGTGCCACTCTCGCGCATATTCATCACGTAAGCCTTGTCCTGGTAAACCTCAGCACTCTTTGAGAGCATGTATACGGCGTTTACATTGTTGATGTTCTTTGCCTCGCTCATAGCGCCCAGAGTCTTCAGGTCGAGCCATGATGTAAGCTTGAACTTAGCGCCCACCTCTACACCATAGTATTCCTTCTTCAGTCCGGTCATGCTCACGTAGGTGAATGAATTCTCATCATCGTTGTAGAAGTTCTGCCATTCCGTAACGTTCTCCAGTCGGCTGTAGTAACCGCTCACGTTGGCACTCAGCCATGCGTTGCGATACTGGTAGCTGAATTCAGAGCTGAAGATGCGCTCGTTCTTGAGGTTAGTCACGAAGTCGTTGCTGATTTCAGGCGAAATGAAGGCTGTGTTTGCCATCGGCGCACGCAACTCGTATCCGGCTCCGATGCTGAAGGCATGACCTCTGCCCATATCCACGTTCAGGCTTCCCTTTACACCACCGTCCAGGAAGTTGGCTGTGCCGCTCTTGCCCTGACTGTTGTTCGGTGCCATACCGTTGCGCATGTAGCCTCGGCGGTTCATTCCGGTATATCCGATACGTCCGCTCAGCATCGCCTTCATGTTGTAGAATTCGGCTGTATAGGTGCTCCATGCGTTTGCCTTGTTCACGTCGATGCGATAGTCGTAACCGAACTTGTCGCCCTCGTAAACCAGCTTGCCTGTGTTGTTAGGACCGGCTGTGTTCAGGTCGTACTGCACACGTGGGTCGGTCTTAGGATAATCGCCCAGGGCATAGGTGTTGATGTTGTGGAAGATGGCACCGCCCAGCATGTCTTCCAGTGTCTGATAGTGCTGGTTGGTACTCTTTCCGAGCATGATACCCGTAGCCAGGTTCGATTTCTTGGTCAGCTTGGTGTTCAGAACGGATGACAGGCTCAGGGTCAGGTTGTCGTTGTGCTTAGCCTGAACATAGTATAGCAGATCCTGTCCGTTCTTGGCTGCCTGCTGGTTGGCATAATACAGGCGGTTCCAGTTAATCTGTCGGTTCTGCTTGCTTGCCTGCCAGTAGTTTACGGCGTTGTTCCAGTTTTCCCAGGTATACATGTTGTTGCCGTTCTTGTAGTCGCCCCATACATAGTAGCTGGCTGATGGCATGTTCTTCCAGTAGTCTGGCTGTGGATTCTCTGCGTTGTTGTAGTTGAGCTTGGTGCTCTTGTACATAGAGTATTTTCCGAACACCGATGTGGTGAGCTTCATCTGGTCGTTGATTTCCCAGTCCCATGTAGCGATAGCCGAAGGGGCAAAGTCGTTCACTATGCGTGAGTTTCTCTTGTGTCCGTTCTGGTATCCCCAGTATGGGTTATACTGGTAGTCGTTTGCCAGCCAGTAAGCCTCGTCGGTAGATGCTCCCTGGGTGCTTCTTTCTGTCGGGTTACCCCATGTGGAGAAGCTCAGCGAGTGGCCGTTCATCCACTTCTTCTGTACACCGAAGAAATAGGAGAGGGCATTGTAGATGGTTCCCTCTACGTATCCCTGGTTAGCCCAGCGGTAGGTGAGACCGGCTGTAATGGCCCATCCCTTCTCGTTGAATCCGCTGGAGTAGGAGTAGAGTCCGCGCAGGGTATAGTTGCGGTTGGCAACACCTACGCTGGCATACTGGCCTTCCTGCATGCTTCCGGCACGGAAATCATAGTTGTTGGAGCCTGCCATGCCCGTCATCGAATAGCCGTTGGCTTCGAAAGGCAGGGCGAAGTCTACGTTTCTGGAGAATCGGTTCAAACCGCCGATATTGGAGAAACGGAACTGTCCGGTCTCCATATCGTTCATGGAAGCACCGTTGATATAGACATCGTTGTACTTCTGGTTGAAGGCACGGTAGCGGAAACGTGCTGGCGAGAACAGGTAACCTGCCTGGCTCGCGTATACGTTGCTGGTAGAATTGAGAATGGTGACATTGGATGACATGTCATCGTCCTCGCCCAACTGTGCCTCGGAGAAGGTGAAAGCATTTTCGTCGAGTCCCTGGGCTATGTTCTGGTCAGTCTTTTCGTTCTGAGCCATAGCCAATGAACACGAGAAGAGCGCTAACATTGCTAAGTTTACTTTCTTCTGCATAGTTTATATGTATTAAGTATTAATAAACCGGCAACAGCAGTCTTTTTGAGCAGTGATGATATATGTCCCGCTAGGTCTTGTTTAGGCGATAAGGGGACTTACCGTGGTCCCTGGTCTTGTGTCTTCTGTTCCGATTCAATGTGTTTAATGCTGCAAAGTAACAAAAAGTTTTTTGAAAAATGAATTTATTTATGTTAAAAATGCATGAAATCTGAAAAAATATTCGTTTTCATGGAGATATTTCCGGTTTTTTAGGTATCTTTGCTGCCTGTTACCTCACCGCGTTAAGGTGAACATATATAATAAGGTATACATTAATAATTAATATTAGTATGAGAAAACATTTGCTCTTGCTGGCTGCCCTCCTCATGATTGGGCTGGGCGCTACGGCACAGAAAAAGAAGTCGCAGACTTCAGGCAACAGGCAGTTTCAAGTGTATGCTGTAGGTTTCTACAATCAGGAGAACCTCTTTGATACCTGCCATGATGCCGGTAAGAATGATTACGAGTATCTCCCTGCTAAGGGATGGAATGGTATGAAATATACCAATAAACTCAAGAATATGTCGCGTGCACTTGCCGACATGGGTACCGATGTGCTGCCTAACGTGGGTTGTGCCTTCATCGGTCTGGCTGAGGTTGAGAATGCCAACGTGCTGAAAGATCTCACCGCACAGCCGCCTCTCAAGGCAAGAAACATGCAGTTCTGCCATATCGAGGGTCCCGATAAGCGAGGCATCGACTGTGCGCTGCTCTATAATCCGGCACTCTTCACGGTGAAGAACACCCGATTGGTGCCTTACGTACAGGAACTCGCCAAGGATTCTGCCTACAAGACCCGTGGTTTCCTCACCGTTCGCGGTGAACTGGCGGGCGAGGATGTGGCGGTTATCGTATGCCACTGGCCAAGCCGTTTCTCCGTTTCGTTCTATCGCGAGAGCGGAGCACGCCAGACCAAGGCTGTAAAAGACAGTTTGCTGAAGTTGAACCCAGCGATGAAAGTGTTCGTGATGGGTGATATGAACGATGATCCTACCAACGCCAGCATGCACAAGGTGCTGAAGGCGAAGGCTGAAATCAGCGAGGTGGGTGCCGATGATATGTACAATCCATGGTACAACATCCTGGCCAAGGAGGGCAAGGGAACCCTGTTCTACAGTGGTTCATGGAATCTCTTCGACCAGATAGTCATCACGCCTAATCTCCTGAACAGGGATAGTAAGAACAAGGACTACAGTTCTCTGAAGTTCTGGAAGAACCACATCTTCCGCCGCGATTACCTCATCCAGCAGGAAGGTCAGTACAAGGGTGCTCCTTTGCGTACCAAGGCAGGCGGCAGATGGCTTAACGGCTACAGCGATCACCTGCCGGTAGTGATGTACCTGGTGAAGGAAAAGAAGTAGAAAATGGTTGAGAATCATCCTTTTGAGCCGTGGCTGCCCGATAATGCGCGGCTGCTGATGCTCGGCACGTTTCCGCCTGCAGAGAAGCGGTGGTGCATGCCCTGGTATTATCCCAACTTCCAGAATGATATGTGGAGGATATTCGGGATTATCTACTTCCAGGATAAGTTCCATTTCGTGGATGTAGAGAAGAAGACCTACCGCCTCGATGCTATTAAGAAATTTCTTGGGGAGAAGGGCGTCGCCATCTATGATACCGCACAGCAGGTGATACGTACCAAGAATACGGCATCCGACAAGGACCTGCAGATCGTGCAGCCTGCCGATCTCGACGGCATGCTCCGCCAGCTGCCCCATTGCAGGGCGGTGCTTACAGCCGGCCAGCTTGCCACGAAGGTATTTTCAGAACACTTTGGCATCAAGGAAAAGCCTGAGATGGGAGGCTATGCAGAATTCCAGTTCGAGGGCCGCAGACTCCGTCTGTACCGCATGCCCTCCAGTTCCCGTGCCTATCCTATGGCAGTGGAGAAGAAGGCTGAATTCTACCGCAAGATGTTTGATGAAATCTTATAGAAAGAATATGAAAGATAAAGTGACCGTTATTGGCATTGCGGGAGGCACAGGCTCCGGCAAGACTACTGTGGTGAAGAAACTCGTAGAAGTGCTGCCGCCTCATTATGTGGCTGTGGTGCCCCTCGATTCATATTATAACGATACCTCGCAGATGACCGAGGAAGAACGTCATCGGATCAACTTCGACCACCCGTCGGCATTCGATTGGAAGCTTTTGCACCAGCAGCTCGCTGATCTGCGTGCTGGCAAGGCGATAGAGCAACCCACCTATAGTTATATCAAATGCAACCGTGAACCGGAAACTGTTCACGTTGCCCCCAAACCGGTTGTGATCATCGAAGGCATCATGACGCTGGTGGACAAGAAGTTGAGAGACCTGATGGACCTGAAGGTGTTCGTGGATACCGATGCTGATGAGCGCCTGATACGCAACATTCAGCGTGATACCATCGACAGGGGTCGCACCGTATCGATGGTGGTAGACCGATACCTCAAGGTCCTGAAGCCGATGCACGAGCAGTTTATCGAACCCACCAAGCGCTATGCTGACATCATCATTCCGCAGGGTGGCGAAAACCTCAAGGGCATCAGTATCCTCTGCAAGTATGTAGAGGGACTGATAGAGAAATAAAAATATTTTTGCTCAAGCATTGCATTTCTTTAATGCAAAACAAAGTTTAATTATGAAACAGGGCGGCCTTCTTCGTGAGAAGAGGTCCGCCCGCTTTGTTTTTATCCCGGTCGGGCTATTCAAAAGTAGTTCAGTTTGCTAACTCAAGTAGTTCTGTCAGCGAATTCAGCCGTTTCAGTTAGCTGATTCAGCCGTCTCAATAAGCCTACGGATACGTCTGCGCTAGCCGACGCAGTAATATCCGTACCCCGACGCAGTAATATCCGTACCCCGACGCAGTAATATCCGTATCCCGACGCAGTAATATCTGTATCCCGACGCAGTAATATCTGTAACCCGACGCTGTAATATCCGTGAGCCAGCGCAGCACAACGTGTGGTCCGTTTTCGCCAGGTCCCATAACCATATTCTGCAAAGATCTTCTTGCTTTTTGCAAGAAGATAAGCTGAAAAACGTGATAGATGAAGGCTATTAGTGATGGATAGCGTGATGGATATTGTAAACATTTTGTCCATCCATCACGCTTTCCTAAATAGATAATTCTCTTATTATCAGGTGATTAATGTTTTGAGAAGAGAAAAAGTGAGGGATGTGAGGGATAAAAACTTAAAAGATTATTCCTCTTCCTCCTTCTCAAAAGCCTCTACGAAAGGCTGGTGGAAACCCTGGAAGATGCGGAGATACTCGGCTCGCACCTCATCACTCTCCTCAAAAAGATTCAACTCGCCACGCTTGTGAGCCTTCAGCATACTGCTGTAACGGCGAATCTTACGCTTGTAGTTCCTTGCCATCAACGCATCTGCCTGAACAGGATTCTGACTGACATACGAAAAAGCACAAAGCTGCTTCATGAACATGTCGAACACCGGATTGTCATGACTCCAGTCGTCCTCACTCAGCCAGAACCACTGGAAATGATACTTCTGCTCCAGTGCCATCAGATGCTGCCCCAGCTCGTCAATCTCCATGCCCTTCTGCATCTGCTCCTCAGCAAAAGCTACCAGAGATGCCGCATCTACATTCAACTCAACCTCGTGAGACAGCGTGGTGCCCTCAATCTGAATGCGCCAACGGTGATTCCTGTTCTTGATGAGCGCAGAATTCGTGTTCATCAGCAACTCAGAAAGCTTGCCCTCGGTAGGAATCTGATCTACTACCGAAAGACGGTCGCGCTGGTTGCGAACCACCAGCTGATGGTCCTCATGGCGCAATACACACATGTAAACCAGCCTGTTGCTGTCGAGCTGAAGGGTGAAACGGTCGTTGTTGTCATCGCCCACAAATTCGTAGGTGTAGTCATCTACCTTATCCTGCGGAATGCTCAGCTCGCCATGCACCTTGTTGCCCTCGGCATCGTAGAGCGAGAAACCGATATAAGGAATCTGAAGACGGAGGACAACCGGATTGCCGCCGTCCTCAGGAATCAGGGTAACAGCCAGTCCGTCATCGCCGAAATCATCCTTGCGGCATACGAATCCGTCATCCGTCTTCTCAGCCTTCTCCACCTTCACCTCGCCGTAGCGCCACCAGAAATCGAAGGTGATGGTCTGATCGTCCTCAGCGGCTACACGGATGAAATCCTCGATGTCCTGACCCAGGTAAATCACCTTGGCAGGCTCAATCTCCTCATCATCATCGCCCAGCGCGCGCACCCACATCTCGCCCGGAACAGGATCATCTTCCCATTCGGCATCAGCAGGGGCTGCAGTAGACTTGAAAACGAGGAAAACCATTCTTTCTTCCTCCCTCGTGCCATCTTCGCGGCACGTGAAGCACTTCGCCTCCTTAGGGATGAAGAATGGGGTTAACAGGTACGGGTTTTTGCATAATGCGGTATACTCTACCTCGGTCCATGCCGGGAGAGCGTGTGTATTTGTCTTGTCTGTCATATTCTCTTGTTGCATATAATTCTTGAGTTGGTCCTATTTCTTTTCATCATCCGGCGTGTGTGGCAGGACGAGGGGGATGTTGATCCCCAAAAAACGGTTGCAAAGGTAATGCAAAATCGAGACACTACAAAATATATCACCTATTTTTTTAATTATTTTACGATTCAATATTTGGTGCTTCCAAAAAATAGTTGTAGTTTTGCATCTGAAATAATGAATAGAAAGATGAAAGTCAAGACAATACTCACACTGGCGCTAGCCGCCACAACCCTCGCAGCATGTCACAGGGGAAAGAAACCACCACGTATGGACAATTCGAAACTCGCCATCAGCCTCTCGAAACCGGCTAAGGGCGACAGGGCTATCTATGGACTTGCCTGCCTGGGCTGCTCGGATACCGCGCTGGTGCTGCTGCCCAACGGAGGCGGCGACCCCGTAAGATACAACATTCTGGATGCCACTCGCAACCATCAGGTGTTTGGAGATATAGAGGTGGGCGACTGGGTTTGCGTGATGCCATGCGAGGAGAAGGATGAGAAGAACCGTGCCGACATGGTGATAGACCTGGACCAGCTGAAGGCCACCTGGACCTATCCGGTAATGCCGAAGCTGCGCGATGTATCGCATCTGAGTAAGCGCCAACAGGCGAGAATCCTTGCCAATATGCCCGACAGCATCGTAGAAACCTATATGGTGCCGCGCCAGTATGGCTTCACCCTAAAGCGCATGAGCGAGGCGATGGCCGTGGGTAGGGTGAGGATAAACAAGGATGTGGATGACGACAGTCCGGTAGAATATCCTGCTGTGCCTCAGTATACGGAATGGCATGCCTACAATGGCAAACTGATTCTGGTGCAGGGCCACCGCGAGCTGGATGGCGTGGTGATCAACGAGAAGACGAAGCGCGATACCTTCACCTTTGTATATATGAAGGGCGACAGTCTGGCTCTCTCAGACCGTGAGGGCCGCATCCAGGGTTTCCACCGCTCGCTCGATGCGATGAAAGCCAACGCCAAGGCCCATGCCGCAGCCGAGAAGCTGAACAGCAAGATGAAGAAGGAAATATTGAAATAAATTACATAATAAATATAAAAAAAGAGGCGAATAGGACGATTTCTCGATTTTTTTGTCTAATTTTGCACCTTGGAATTTAATTCATACATCGAATATAAAGAAAAAGAACAAGAATAATGAAGAAGAAAATTCAGTTCAGTCTCGTTTATCGAGACATGTGGCAGAGCTCTGGTAAGTTCCAGCCACGCAAGGATCAGTTGGCTAAAATTGCCCCAGTTATCATCGAAATGGGATGCTTTAGCCGAGTAGAGACTAACGGCGGTGCCTTCGAACAGGTTAACCTCCTGGCAGGTGAAAACCCTAACGATGCCGTACGCGCATTCTGCAAACCTTTCAACGAGGTGGGTATCAAGACTCACATGCTCGACCGCGGATTGAACGCTCTTCGTATGTATCCTGTGCCTGACGACGTGCGCGCCCTTATGTATAAGGTAAAGGCTAAGCAGGGTACCAACATCACACGTATCTTCGACGGACTGAACGATGTGCGCAACATCATTCCTTCTATCAAGTGGGCCAAGGAGGGCGGCATGACTCCACAGTGTGCACTCTGTATCACCAACTCTCCTGTACACACCCTGGAATATTACATGAACATCGCCGACCAGCTCATCGCTGCCGGTGCAGAGGAAATCTGCTTGAAGGATATGGCAGGTATCGGCCAGCCAGCATTCCTCGGCAAGCTCACCAAGATGATCAAGGACAAGTATCCACAGATCATCATCCAGTATCATGGCCATTCTGGTCCTGGTCTCTCTATGGCTTCTATCCTCGAGGTATGCAACAACGGTGCCGACATCATCGATACAGCCATCGAGCCACTGTCATGGGGTAAGGTTCACCCAGACGTAATCTCAGTTATCAGCATGCTGAAGAACGAGGGCTTCGAGGTGCCTGAAATCAACATGAGCGCTTATATGAAGGCGCGTGCTATGACTCAGGAGTTCATCGACGAGTGGCTCGGATATTTCATCAACCCAGGTAACAAGATCATGTCTTCACTCCTGCTCGGTTGCGGTCTCCCAGGCGGTATGATGGGAAGTATGATGGCAGATCTCGGCGGTATGCGCCAGACCATCAACAACATCCGCAAGAAGAAGGGTGAGGAAGAGTTGTCTATGGACGACCTGCTCATCAAGCTCTTCGACGAGGTAGAGTATGTATGGCCACGCGTAGGTTATCCTCCATTGGTAACCCCATTCAGCCAGTATGTAAAGAACATCTCACTGATGAACCTCCTCACCATGGAGCAGGGCAAGGGCCGCTTCGTAATGATGGACGACTCTATGTGGGGTATGATTCTCGGTAAGAGCGGTAAGATTCCTGGAACTATCGACCCAGAACTCGTAGAGCTCGCCAAGAAGCAGGGCCGCGAGTTTACCGACGTAGATGCTCACACATTGCTTACTAATGCCCTCGACGACTTCAAGAAGGAGATGGACGAGAACGGTTGGGATTACGGTCAGGACGACGAGGAACTCTTCGAGCTCGCTATGCACCCAGAGCAGTATCGCAACTACAAGAGCGGACAGGCAAAGAAGAACTTCCTGGCCGACCTTCAGAAGGCAAAGGATGCCAAGCTCGGTACAACCCTTACTCCTGCACAGCTTGCAGAGTTCAAGCATGCCAAGGCAGATGCCATCGTGGCACCAGTAGCCGGCCAGCTCTTCTGGGAATTCCAGGGCGAGGGCGAGTGCCAGCCAGCTGTAGAGCCATATATCGGCAAGGAATATAAAGAAGGTGATGCCTTCTGCTATATCCAGGCTCCTTGGGGCGAGTTTGAAACCATCCCAGCTGCATTGGGCGGCAAGCTCGTAGAAATCAATGCCAAGCAGGGCAGCAAGGTGCGCAAGGGCGATGTTATCGCTTACATCGAGCGCAACGCTGAGTAAATATAATAGAAATGAATTATCAAGCTATTATTGATAAGTATTATCCTGAGGATAATGAGCTTCGGCATATCCTCATCACACATAGCCAATCTGTAGCGCGAAAAGCGCTACAGATTGTTTCGTATCATCCCGAATTGCAACTCGATGCCCAGTTCATCGAAGAAGCAGCTATGCTCCACGACCTCGGCATCTTCATGACCGATGCCCCAGGCATACAGTGTTTCGGCTCGCAGTCCTACATCTGCCATGGACGACTGGGAGCAGAAATCCTGCGCAAGGAAGGATATGAGCGACATGCCCGCGTATGTGAGCGCCATACCGGTGCAGGCATCACAGAGGCACAGATCATAGCACAGAACCTGCCCCTGCCACACCAGGATTTCCTGCCGGAAACCATGGAGGAGAAGGTGATTTGCTACGCTGATAAATTCTTCAGCAAAACTCACCTCGACCGGGAAAAAACAATTGAGAAAGCAGAAAAAAGTCTCATGAAGTTCGGGGAGGAAGGAGTAAAACGCTTCCAGCAATGGGAACGCATGTTTGAATAGAATTCTAATTTATTGAATGAGAAAACAATCGACGATAGCTATGCTGCTGCTCGCTGCCATCTCGTGTATGATGGTGGCTAACCCAGGTACGCCCGATTCGAAAAAGAAAAAGAAGAAAACGGAGAAGACGGAAACCGTGGACAGCGTGGGTGACAGTGTGTTCGTAGACTCGCTGGGCAACGAAATAAAGCCCAAGCTGAAACAGGTTGACGACACCACGCAGATGGACTCGCTGCAGAAAGCTATATGGAAACATAATAAAGTGGTGGATGACAGTATCCGCCTCGACAGTATCGCCAGAAAGAAACAGGGTGGAGTAGACGCGCCGGTTAACTATCAGGCGGACGACTCCCTCGTATACGATGCCAAGAACAAGGTGGCATATCTCTACGGAAACTCCAACGTGAAGTATACCAACATGGACCTCAGTTCCGACCGCATCTCCATGGATATGGACAAGAGCAACGTGAAGGCGATGGGTACACCCGACAGTACGGCGGAGGGAGGCATCAAGGGCAAACCTGTCTTCAAGATGGGTAGCGATACCTATGATACCGACACCATCAAATTCAACTTCAAGAGCAAGAAGGCCCTTATTAATAATGTATATACAGAACAGCAAGACGGATTCCTGACCGGTATGAAGTCGAAACGCGACTCATCGGGAGTCATCTATCTGCAGCATGGTAGGTATACCACCTGCGATGATCCGCATCCCGACTTCTACATCTCGCTCTCCCGAGCCAAGGTAAGGCCGGGCAAGGATGTGGTATTCGGACCTGCCTATCTCGTGGTGTGCGATGTGCCTATGCCGCTTGCCATCCCTTACGGCTTCTTCCCGTTCACCAAGAGCTACAGCAGCGGTTTCATCATGCCAACCTACGGCGATGAAACGGCACGAGGATTCTATCTCAGAGATGGCGGATATTATTTCGCCATGAACGATAAATGGGACCTGAAGCTGCTGGGCGAGATTTATACCAAGGGATCGTGGGGACTCTCGGCAGCCAGCAACTACCGAAAGAGATACAAATACTCGGGTTCCTTCTTCTTCAGTTATCAGGATACGAAGAACGGTGACAAGGGAATGCCAGACTTTACCGAGCAGGAGAGCTTCAAACTGCAATGGAGCCACCGCCAGGACAGCAAGGCAAACCCATACAGTTCGCTTTCGGCAAGTGTGAACTTCGCCACATCGAGCTACGAACGCAATAACCTCAATTCGCTCTACAATCCGCAGACGATGACGCAGAGTACGCGAACCTCATCTGTTAACTGGAGCACCTCGTTCTCAAGCATCGGTATGACGCTCAGTTCCACCGCCAACCTCTCGCAGAACATGCGCTATTCATCCATCGCCATGACGCTGCCCGACCTCAACATCAGCATCTCCCGCTTCTATCCGTTCAGAAGAAAGAAGATGGTGGGCGATGAGAAATGGTACGAGAAGATAGCCATGAGCTATACGGGACACATCTCTAACAGCATCAATACCAAAGAGGATAAGCTGATGCACAGTTCACTCATCAAGGACTGGCGCAACGGATGGCAGCATCAGATACCGGTGAGCGCTACATTCACGCTCTTCAAATATCTCAACGTGAACCCATCGTTCAATTTCACCGACCGTATGTATACCAACAAGGTGGAGAGATCATGGGATGAAGCCAGCCAAACGGAGAAATGTGATACCATCTACGGTTTCAACAATGTGTATAACTGGAACATGAGCGTAGGTCTCTCTACCAAACTCTATGGTTTCTACATACCAAGCCGCAAGCTCTTCGGAGATAAGATACAGGCTGTGCGCCACGTGTTTACGCCTACGGTGAGCTTCAGTTATGCCCCAGACTTCGGAGCTTCACGCTACGGCTACTGGGACACCTACCAGAAGACCGATGCCGACGGAAACGTATCGCTGGTGAGCTACTCGAAGTATGCCAATGCCCTCTATGGTGCGCCGGGCAAGGGTAAGAGCGGTAATATCTCGTTTACCCTGGGCAACAACATCGAGATGAAGGTGAAGAGCGATAAGGACTCTACCGGATACAAGAAACTCAGTATCATCGATGCGTTCGACATCAACATGAGTTACAATACCGCAGCCAAGGTTCGCCCTTGGAGTGATATGAACATCAAACTCAGACTGAAGTGGTGGAAGAACTATACCTTCAACATGAATGCCGTGTTTGCCACCTATGCCTACGAGCTGGACGACCAGAACAATGTTTATGTGGGTACCCATACGGAGTGGGGCAAGGGCAGGTTCGGACGATTCCAGGGTATGTCGCAGAACTTCTCGTTCACACTGAACCCGGAGAAGCTGAAGAAACTCTTTGGCGGGGGTGATGATGAGGACGACAAGAAGGACAACCAGCGCAATGATGATGACGATGAAGGTCTGGATACCGACATCGAGAGCAACGTAGACGACAGCATGGAGAAGGGTAAGACGGCAGCCAAGAAGGGCGGCAAGGCTGAAACGGATTCAGATGGTTATATGGCGTTTAAGATGCCATGGTCGCTGACCTTCGGTTATGGTGTAACGATGCGCGAGGATACGCGAAGAGAGAAGTTCAATGAGAAGACGATGCGCTATGCATACAAGTTTACCCAGACTCTGAACATGAGTGGTAACGTAAGAATCAGTGATGGCTGGAACATCAGTTTCTCATCCGGTTATGATTTTGACAACCACAAGATCAGTATGACCACCGCCAGTCTGGCTCGTGATCTTCACTGTTTTAACATGAGCTGTTCTGTGGTTCTCGCTCCATATACGAGCTACAACTTCACCTTCCGTTGTAACGCAGCCACCCTGACAGATGCGCTGAAATACGACAAGCGCAGCGGTTATTCGAACGCTGTACAATGGTACTAGATGATAATTTATAGTTGAAAGTTTATAGTTAATAGAGCTTTTCAGCTTATAGATAAAACAAAAAAAACAGGCAAAATGATTTTGCCTGTTTTTTTTGTTTTATCTTTTTTACTTTTTTACCTTTTTACTTTTTTACCTTTAAAAGCCTTCTTTTAGCCTCCGGGTGCTCAGGATAAAGGGTGAGAGCCTTGCGGTAATTCATGATGGCAGCCTCTTTCATGCCCTCTTTTTCGCACTCCTTCCCCATAATCACATACTCCGTGGCAAGGCGCTTGAGGAACTTCTGCTGCTTCTCCTTCTCTTCATCCTTCTTTCTTATTTCTTCGCACAACCGCTCGTTCTCTGCCTGAAGCTCGTTCACCCTGTTCAGCTTTTTGCGGATGAAACGCTTGGCAAGCGGCTGCTCGATGTCATAACGGCTGTGGATGGCAAGGAAGAAGTTGTCGAGAGCCGACTGCATATCGCCCCTGTCAAAGGCCTTGACGGCATCATGATACTGCTTGTCGGCCTTACTCTGGGTAAGCGCTGTGTTGATGGTGCTCTGGTCGTTGTAATGACGGGCAAACTGCTTGACATCATTGCGCACGAAAACATCACTCTGACGCAACGGCTCCTGAAGACTGATGCCCTCGAGGCTGGTGCAGCGGGACAAGGCAACATACGTCTGTCCGCCCGCAAAGACACCACCCGTGAAATCAATCTTTACCTGGTTGAAGGTGAGTCCCTGACTCTTATGAACCGTTATCGCCCAAGCCAGACGGATGGGGTACTGCTCGTATCTGCCAATCTCTTCCTCCTCAATCTTTTTCTCAACCTCATTGAAATGGTATCTCATGTTGCTCCATGCCGCAGGCTCTACCATCACATCCTTGCCTTCCTCGGTGCGCACATAAATCTTGGCATCCTCATCCTCATCAAAACCGATGATGGTGCCCAGCGTGCCATTCACCCACTGATGCTCGATATCATTCTTGATGAAGATAACCTGAGCCCCCGTCTTGAGGTAAAGCTCGATAGGAGTAGGGAGACTGCTCTCCGGAAACTCGCCTTGTATGTGGCCACGGAAGAGGCAAGGCTCTCCCGGAAGACACTGGAGCTGGCTGTCGTTGATGTAATCTACCGTATCGCGGCGTGTAGAGAGGGTGATGGCAAGTTTGGAATCGCTCTCATCGAGCTGGGCTCCCACGCGCTGGTTGAGGCGCTGGAGATCCTGCATGGGCACCTGAGACGTGCGGATATGGTCGAGGATGCTGATGAAAACGGGATCGCTCTGACGGTATACCTTCTTGAGTTCGATGCTCACGAGCTTGAAGTATTCGAACACCTTGGCATCGAAGAAGAAACTGCTGCGGTAGAAGGGACTGAGCAGACGGCGATCGTCCTCTCTTACCACAGGCTCCAGCTGGAAGATATCGCCCACCAGAAGCAGCTGCTTGCCCCCGAAAGGCTCTCGCATGTTGCGGCAATATACCCGCAATACCTTGTCCAGGAAATCGATGATATCGGCACGAACCATACTGATCTCATCGATGATGATGAGCTCTACCTCGCGTATAATCTTTATCTTCTCTGAATTATACTTCAGGGTGTTGCGGATGTTGCGGACGGAATACATGCTGTCGTTGGGCAGCAGCGGGTGGAAAGGAAGCTTGAAAAAGCTGTGGAGCGTGCTTCCTCCGGCGTTGATGGCCGCAATGCCTGTTGGGGCAAGAATGATATGTTTCTTCTTGGTATTGGCGGCTATATAACGTAAAAAAGTAGATTTACCCGTCCCCGCCTTTCCGGTAAGGAAAAGCGAACGACGGGTAAACTGTATGATTTGGAGTGCATTCTGCAACTCCGCGTTGTCGAGATCAATCATTGTATTTAATTTATAGTTTATAATTTATAGTTTATAGCATAAGCCATATTAAATCGCCTTCTTGCTAAACGGCGTAGCCGCTATAAACTATAAATTATTAACTAAATTTAAAGATCATCGAAGTTGACAGGCTGCTCCGTTGGCTTGGCCTTCTTCTTCTCTTTCTTTTCTTCTGTGGTGGCTGTACCGTTGGCAGATTCGCTTTCAGCCTTCTTGGCAGGAACTTCGCGGATGATAGGGTTGCCTTCGTCATCGAGAACGATCTCTTCCTGGAAGGCGGTACTGTCTACCTTGGTGGTATCTACCTTTGGCTTTGGTGCATAGCTTGCACAGATGTACATATCGCGGGTGATATCGCTGTCCTGTGGCTTGTCAAACTTGCCGTGATACTGCTGGAAGGCTGGGTCGCCAAAGACACTCTGGAGGAAGTAACCGCACACAGGAAGAGCGGTTCTCGAACCCTGACCCAATGCTCCGGTGCGGAAGTGGAGACAGCGGTATTCGCCTCCTACCCAGGCACCAACTACGAGCTTAGGGCTCACACACATGAACCAGGCATCGGAGTGGTTATTGGTGGTACCAGTCTTGCCACCGAACTCGGTATCACGGTAGTTGCCTACATAGCCCCAGAGACTCTGGGATGTACCTCCCGGCTCCTTCATACCGCCCTGTAAGAGCTGCTGCATGAGGAAGGCACTCTTGTAAGGTATCACCTGCTCGGAATCGGTAGGGCCCTCGTAAACCACTTTACCGTCGTGGTCTACAATCTTGGTAACCAATACCGGGTCGTGGTGCTTGCCATTGTTAGCAATGGTGCTGTAGGCGCATGCCATCTCCAAAAGGTTGACATCGCTGGAACCGAGGGCGAGAGAAGGGGTGTCATCCAGCGGACTGTTGATACCCATCTTCTTGGCTGTCTCGATGATGCGCTTGATGCCCATCTCCTGTCCTAATCTTACAGCCACAGAGTTGATACTCTTGGCAAAGGCACTCTTCAATGGGATGCTGTCGCCCGAGAACGAACCATTGGCATTGGATGGACGCCAAATGGTCATTTCGTGCTTCTTCTTATCGTATACCTCCATAGAGATATATTCGTCGCGACGCTTGTCACAAGGGGTTAAACCCTGATTCATCGCCTCGGTATAAACAAAGAGCTTGAAGGTAGAACCAGGCTGGCGCTCGGCTGTTACCTTGTCATACTTCCAGTGGTCGAAGTCGATATCGCCCACCCATGCCTTTACTGCTCCAGTCTGTGGCTCCATGGCTACAAAGGCGCAGTGCATGAAGGTGGTCATATACTTGATGGAGTCTTCTGATGTCATGTTCATCGTGATGCTGCCCTTGTCATAATCGAATACCTTAACCGGGTGAACCCACTCCTTATAGTAATAGTTTACTGAGTCGGGATTGTTAGGGAAGCGGGCTATCAATGCCTTGTAGAATGGCTGGCGCTCGGCGATGCCCTGGATGAAGTTTGGTATCACGTTGTGGTTCTCATCCTGCCAAGGATCCTGACCCATCCAGTTGCCTTTGCCTGCCTGGGTACGGCGGATGCTCCAGTGGTTGTTGAAGTTCTGCTGTACCTGTTTCATCTGCTTGCGGGCTGCATCTTCTGCATACTTCTGCATGCGGGTATCGATGGTGGTATAAATCTTCAAACCGCTGGTATAGAGGTCGTAACCTTCGTCTTTACACCAGTCTTTCAGGTAGTTGGCTACTGCCTCACGGAAGTATTTAGCCTGTCCGTCGTAGTTTTCTTCTACCTTGAAATCGAGCTTGATAGGCTCATCTTTCAGTTCATTGTATCTGTCTTTTGAGAGATCGCCATGTGTCACCATATTATATAATACGGTGTTGCGGCGTGCAAGACTGTTCTCCGGGTTGGTGCGTGGGTTGTAGTAGGTGGTAGCCTTGAGCATGCCTACGAGCACGGCAGCCTGACCGGTGGTCAACTCCTTAGGGGTGGTGTTGAAGTAGGTCTTCGCAGCGGTTTTGATACCATAGGAATTGCTACCGAAATCTACCGTATTAGCATACATGGTGATGATTTCCTTCTTGCTGAACACCGTTTCGAGTTTAACCGCGATGATCCACTCCTTGCTCTTGATGATGAGCAGGCGGAGTATAGGAATCTTGCCCAGCAAACCGGTAGAATATTGCGAACGTACACGGAACATGTTCTTCGCCAGCTGCTGTGTGATGGTAGAAGCACCGCGCCCGTTATGATGGAGGAGTGCATCCTTGGCAGCAGCAAACACACCGATAGGATCGATACCGATGTGCTTGTAGAATCGTTCATCCTCGGTATCTACCAGTGCCTTGAAGAAATCAGGTGTTACCTCATCATATTCTACCGGAGTACGATTTTCGTTGAAATACTTGCCGATGAGCTTTCCATCAGCCGAATAGATTTCAGAGGCCTCTGAGGTCTGTGGGTCCAGGATGCCTGAGAAATAGCCAGGTGACTTGCCGAAGAGCCATAAGAAGTTGATATCTACTGCGCCCAGATACAAGATGAAGGCGACTATACAACTTGCCAAGGCAACGAGGGTCTTGGTATACCACGCTCTGCCCTGATACAATCCTTTGTACCAGGTACAGAATGCGCGAAACTTTTGCCATAACCAGGCAAAGAGAGACTTAATTTTATTCATATATGATGATATAATGATTTCGTTGTTTTACTCTTCGTTCTTCACTTCCTCTACATCCACATAAATCTCCTTTGAATTCTGTTTCTGCTGCTGGTTCTTCAGCCAGATTCTCTTGTTGTTGGAGACTTTAAAGGCGTTGAGAAGCTCTACTACTCCATAGATGAGCATACCCCAACCGATGATGAAAAGAGGAGCAGAGGCGATGGCTGAAGGCTTGATGATGGCGAGCAGACCCAGCAGAAGAAGGGCTGAAGGGAAGAGCCAGAAGAGAATGCCTACGCGTCCCATCTTAGCTGCTGAAGCCAGGTTGGCAAACTGGGTCAGAGCACCCAGAATCAGAATGAATGCCAGGATGAACATCAGCCAGGCGATAAACACCTGAGGCATCAGGGCAAGCAGCAATCCCAGGATAAGACTGCCTACACTCACAAGCGGGAATTTAGGTATCATACCCATGATAGGCTTACCATTGGAATCAGACAGAATCTGGCCCTGCATCTTCTCTGCATTGCGCTTGGCTGCCCAATAACTGGCAAGGGAGATGACACCTGAAAGGAAAAACAAAACACCGATGGCGATGGTTATCCAGGTGACGGTCTGCTCACGATATTGGATGAGCAGGACTCCTACGATGATGGCGCATACTGCGCGGAATATTGAACTGTGTATTACCTTCATACTAAAACTGATTTTGTTATTTCGGGGCAAAGTTACGAAAGAAATCCGAAACTAGCAAGAAGTTTTTTATATAAACTTAAATTATTGCTATATTTAACGCTAATTATTGCTATATTTAACGCAAATTATTTGTTGGTCTCGATAGAAAGCCGTAATTTTGTAAGCAAAATCAGAATCATGATGTCTTGGAAAGAGACTTAGTGAAAGTAAAAACTATGTCTGGAGTATAGACTTAGGAAAAGTAAAAACTCATTTTTGATATAGACGGAAAAAGTAAAGACAATGACAAAATTATATTTGGTGCGCCATGGTGAAACGGTGGATAACAAGGCGCAAATTATGCAGGGACAAACACCGGGAAAACTCAATATGAAAGGTATTGAGCAGGCTGAGGAAGTGGCCAGGAAAATGGCGGGTACACCTATCGATGTTTTCGTATCGAGCGATCTCTATCGCAGTATACAGACCTGTGAAATTATCGCCGGCTCGCATCCCGTTGTCACCACTCCCTTGCTCAGAGAGCGCGATTGGGGCGATTTTACGGGTAAGTTCATCCCTGACCTGCCGAAGGACCCAAAGGATTGGCCGGACAACATAGAGACGCTGGAAAAGATGAAATCAAGAGCCCAGAATTTCCTTACCTGGCTCAAGGTTACTTATCCTGACCAGACCGTTCTTTCTGTGGGGCATGGCATCATCAACAAGGCTATCCAGAGTGTTTATTATAAACGTCCGATGAACCAGATAGAAAAAATGGCGAATGCTGAGGTCAGAGTCCTTATTCTTTAAGTGAAGAGTGAAGAATTCAATTGCTTCGCTAATCATAAAGTTCAAAGTATTAAAAGTTCTAAGTATAATTCAAAGTATCAAAGAATATGAATAAAATTGCTCTTATTACAGGCGCAACAAGCGGTATTGGTGAAGGTTGTGCACGTCGTTTTGCCCGTGGCGGCTATAACCTGATTCTTACAGGTAGAAACACGGGAAAGTTGGAAATCCTGAAGAAAGAACTCGAGGCTGAGGGCGTTGAGGTGCTTGCCTTGGCTTTCGATGTGCGTAACCGTGAAGCTGCCAAGAAAGCGGTGGATTACATCCCTGAGGAGTGGCGCAATGTGGATGTGCTTATCAATAATGCGGGACTCGCACGTGGATTGGAACCTGAATATGAGGGCGATTTTGAAGATTGGGACCAGATGATTGATACCAATATTAAGGGCCTCTTAACCATGACTCGTCTGATAGTACCTGGTATGGTGGAGCGTAATCATGGTCATGTAATCAATATAGGTAGTGTGGCGGGTGATGCTGCTTATGCTGGAGGTAATGTATATTGTGCTACCAAAGCGGCTGTAAAGGCTATTACAGACGGCTTGCGTATTGATGTGGCACATACGAAAGTGCGTGTTACTAATGTGAAACCGGGTTTGGTTGAAACAAACTTCTCTAACATCCGTTTCCATGGTGACCAGAATCGCGCAGACAACGTTTACCGCGGCATAGAGCCTCTGAACGGTGATGACGTGGCTGATGTAGCCTTCTATGCTGCAAGTGCCCCGGAACACGTGCAAATAGCTGAGGTGCTGGTTCTTGCTACGCATCAGGCTAACGGAACAGTGATACACAGAAGCTAGTTAATAGTTTACAGTTAATAGTTAATAGTTTATAGAGGCTGCGCCGTTGAGCAAGATAGCCAAAGCGGTTTATGCTATAAACTGTAAACTATTAATTATTAACTATTAATGATGTGGCAAAGCTGATTGATATCTGATTCGAATGTATCTCGATTAATCGCCTTTGCCCGCATTCCAGACTTGTAGTTATAGATGGTCTGGGTGGAGTAATGCAGCAGGGTGGCAATCTCCTGGCTGTCGGTTACACCCAGTCGCATCAGGGCAAAGATGCGAATCTCAGTGGTCAGGTCGTGCGTAGTAGGAACTTCCATTTGACATTCTGGCAGCAGAAGCTTGTTCAATTCTGTAACGAAACCCGGATACAACTCCATGAATGCCTTATCGAACCGGTTGTAGAACATCTGTGATTCCTCTTCTTCCAATTTATGGGTGTTGAGACTCTTCAGCAAATCGGCGGTCTGGTTTGCCTTGATCTTACGGCTTACCAGTTTGCGGTAATCTGATAACTTGCTGATATAAGCTGCACTGATGTCCATAAAGAGGCGCATGTAGGTCTCTCGCTTGATATTGGTCTCTACCAGCTGCTGGTTCAGTTCGGTGAGCTGTGCATTCATCTCTTTCTGCTTCTCGTTCTGTTCTTCAATCTCAGCCTTGTTTTTCTTCAGCTTGTTCTTCTGTCGGTTGTTGACTAAGGAGAGGATGAGGATGATGACCAGCGCTATGCTTACACCAATGAACCCCCAAAGAAAGCGGGTACGAGAGCGCTCGGCAGCCTGCTGGTTGGCTGAAGCGATGACTGGAAGGATGTTGGAAATCTCCATCATGCGCAGTTGGTTGTTGAAGAATTGTGCATCTTCCATCGTGTGCTGGATATATTTGGCAGCTCTCTTACTGTTGCTCGCATCCTTTTTAAAGATGTAGTAGGCTAGCTTTTGAAGCGCAACAGTTTCTTTGAGTTGGCACAATCCATCGCTCACGGATGCCTCTACGAGATATTCCTCGTAAAGGTCGAATTTGCCGGTATTTTTGTAATATCTGGCTATACCATAAGCTGACATGGCATGGATGCGGGATTTGGCTGGCGACATCTTCAGTGCCTTCAGATAATAGTTGAGCGATTCCTTGCTGATAGGGTTGTGGAGATAGGCGTATTCGCCCATGAGATACTGATAGAAGACGTTATGCTTATTGTTTTCGTTGAAACTCTGTATCAGAAGGGTCATATAATGTTTCTTCTGGGCACGGAATTCTTCGGCATAATCTGAGTTCTTGGCGTATGATTCCCAATAGTTGTAGAGCCAGGCGTATGTGAAGTAATAGTATTGCTTCAGCTGGTATGGCATCTCATCAGGATTGAGCGATTGGAGTAAGCTTTCTGCTTTGCCATAAAATCCCCTCACCGAGAGTATGGACGCCCGGTTTATCTGGTTACGTAATATATAATAGGTGTTATGACATTTTTCTGCCAATTCAAGCCCCTGTTTCATATATGCGTATGCTGAGTCGTAGCGATAAGCACTATAGGCATGATATATGCTGTCAAGAAACAGTAGTCGGGTTTGGTCGTCTTCAGCTTCATAAGCTTGCCGCTTCAGATGTTTCAATTCCTTTTCCTTGATTCCCTGATAATATTGGTCGTTTTCAATCATCTTGTCAATACAATCCAATAAAGTCTTCTCGTCCGTTTTGCCTTGAGCAGCCAATGGCATAGTAAGCAAAAGAAGTAAATATATAAGTAGTTTCATCTTTAATGCTTCTTTATAATTATAACAAAATCGTCTTTTAAATGTTATTTTCGTCCTTTTGTCCGTTTTGTGGTGCAAAGATACAAATTTCCTTTCATATAATACCATTTACTTTAGATAAAAATAGTTAATATATTGAAACCTCTGATTTTTAGGGAGTTATCTATTTCTTTAGTAGACTATTTTTTTACCCAAATACTACTTAGGTATACAACTTTGAAAAAAATGATATAATTTTGCAACCGAAATCAGAAAACAGTAGTTTTTATGGTTTAATTACCACTTCAAGTCTTCTAAAAATATTTAATGATAAAGAAAATTCCTTTTGTTGATTTAGTATGTTGATTTAAATAGGAAAACAGGTTTAGTTTATATTAGGGAAAAAAGGATTGGTAATAGACTAGGCTACTTGATGATTCAAGTTTGCCCTTAAAGGCAAAGCTTATCTATTATGTTTTAGGGAAAACCGCCATGCTTTTGTGAAAAAGTGTGGCGGTCTTTGTTTAATATATGTTAGTTTCTTCTCTTTTCTTTTCTTTTTTTTGGTCAACTCAATTTTTTTTTTTACCTTTGCCACATATTTTTTATATATATATAGGTAGTAGTAAATAGATTTCGAGAGAAAAAATCAGTTTTCTTCATGTGTAGAGGGAAATGGTAAGTAGACTTTAAAATATTATAGTGAATAAAATATTAAAACAATGAATATATTAGTAACAGGCGCTAATGGTCAATTGGGACATGAAATGCAAATCTGTGCCCCAAAAAGCAATCACAAGTTTGTCTTCACCGATGTGGCTGAAGGCTATGAAAAACTGGATATCACCAATCTTGACGCTATCCGAGAAAAGGTGAGGGAGAATGATATTCAGGTAATTGTTAACTGCGCTGCTTATACCAACGTAGATAAGGCTGAAACAGATTACGATCTGGCTAATCTGCTCAACAATACTGCTGCGGGAAATTTGGCACAGGCTATGAAGGAGGTAGATGGTACTTTGATTCATGTATCTACTGACTATGTTTTTCAGGGCGACAAGAATATACCTTGCCGTGAAGATTGGGAAACGAATCCTTTGGGGGTATATGGTAAAACGAAACTTGCAGGCGAAAAGAGTATTGAAGCTACTGGATGCAAGCATATCATCATCCGTACAGCATGGCTCTACTCGCAGTGGGGTAAGAACTTCGTGAAGACCATGCAGAGTCTCACGGCAAGCCACGACACCCTGAAGGTGGTCTTCGACCAGGTGGGTACTCCAACTTATGCTGGCGACCTGGCTGCTGTCATCTCACATATCATCGAAACTGACCAGTTGGATAAGACGGGCATCTACCACTTCTCTAATGAGGGTGTCTGCTCTTGGTTTGATTTCGCTAAGATTATCTGCGAACTGAGCGGAAATACTTGCGATATACAGCCTTGCTACAGCGAGGAGTTCCCAAGCCCAGTGAAGCGTCCTCACTTCTCTGTACTTGACAAGAGTAAGCTGAAGCAGACTTTCGGATTTAAGGTGCCATACTGGACTGACAGTTTGAAGAAGTGCATCGCTGAATTGGCGGCAGCAAAATAATTATTAATTATAAATTATTAATTGAAATGAAGAATATCATTATCACGGGCGGTGCTGGTTTCATCGGCTCACACGTAGTAAGACTTTTCGTGAACAAATATCCTGGGTATCACATCATCAACCTCGACAAGTTGACATACGCAGGCAACCTGGCTAACCTCAAGGACATCGAGGACAAGCCTAACTATACTTTCGTAAAGGGTGATATCTGTGATTTCGACCTGATGTTGAAACTGATGCAGGACTACAAGGTGGATGGCATCATCCATCTCGCTGCCGAGAGCCACGTAGATAGAAGTATCAAGGATCC
>OOCG01000146.1_pt1 | contig 51351 bp, 37 predicted proteins | sample 1671521 | NCBI WGS metagenome assembly OOCG01 (sample SAMN06348165, study PRJEB24527) | human gut metagenome | biome: human gut; feature: ankylosing spondylitis patient; material: feces | host: Homo sapiens | place: China | collected 2015-10
GTCACTTAATCATAACACAATTTGGTGTTCTCTTTTATTTTTATTTCCCGTTTTTCCTACAAAAACTTTACGCTAGCGTTTTAGAAACGCTGCTCGCCAGACGGATTGTTTTTTGTTGCGGTGCTTATTGCCTGCTGCTATTGTGCGTTGTTTGCTATGAAGCGAAGCGTTCTCTGCGGATGGGGATGGTGCTATGTAATTTTTGCCAAAGAGCTATTCTTTTGTTTATACCCATCTTAACCTTAACCGTTAAAATCTCTTCAACTAAATGTAACGTATTTAAGAGTTAATGAAAATTTTTTACGCCGAATGTAGCGTGTTTATGGATAAGAGTTTGACTGGGGGGGACATAGTGCTATAATTGCTATTAATAAGATAGGTAATTGATAAAAGTAAGTGTATTCCTAATCGCCTATATTTTAGAAAAAATATTTATGGATAAAACTTATCTGAAAACAATGAGCCTTATAAAGAGAGTATTTATAAATTACAATATAAATTGATGCATGTTTTTGCTTAAGTTAAAATAATTACAAAAACATCAAGAAAAATGTTTTCTGAAGCTTAAAAAATGGCAGTTGACGATAATATTAATAAAGAGTAAAATAATCGAGTGAGAAAAAGATACTCGTTGTTCACACTTTCTGTGATGTAAGTGTATAGCAGTTGCAATAATATTATATATTTCAGTCGATAGTGTTTACGTTGACTAATTTCAATCGGGAGTTTTGTGCGAAAAATTATCTGCTGTTTCAGTTTACTGTCTGCAGGTACTGCTACTTCCTTTATCGAGAATATTTCATACTATAGATAAATGCTGTTCGTGAACAATTGAGTATTTATGGCTTATTAATTCAAGCAATTTAGTTTTTGGAGAAAATTAAGAGAATGGAGCTGAATATAATGAACAAAAAGCTGATGGCAGCAGCTGTTATGTGCTCACTGATGAGCACAACGGCATTAGCTGCAAACCCCATACCTACCTTTGATAAGGAGGCTGTAACGACACATCCTTACAACAGAACAGGTCAACAGGAGCAACAGGTGGAAGGCATGCAAGGTGCAGGCGAGCTTTATAAGCCTGGCAATACAGGCACGGAGGCTAATCCGGCGTTTTTTGTTGCCAAGGTTAAACTGACAGGCTTCACGCTGCCTGATAAGAACGGCAAGCTGGCAGCTATCTGCAAAGAGTATGAAGGACGCAGCCTGCAGATGGCAGAGCTGCAGCAGCTCATCAGCAAAATTAATGAATATGCGCGCACCTGCGGCTATACTGTAGCGCAGGCTATTGTGCCGCCGCAGGAGGTAAAGCAGGGCGAGCTGGAAATTGCAGTTTATGTTGCCAAGTACGATGATATTGAGATTATCAGCAATGAATCGGACGTAGCTGACAGAGTGCTGGCCGGTTATATTCATAAGAATCTGCAAAGCGGTGCTTATATCATGGATAAGCCGCTGGAAATGACGATGAACAACATCAACGATTTGCCGGGTGTGGTTGCCAGAGCGATTTTAGCACCGGGCAGCAAGCCTGGCACCACGAAGGTGCAGGTGCAGGTGCTACGTCGTCCCGTCTGGAACAACTACGTATTTACTGATAACGCCGGTGGCTACTACAGCGGCCGTTACCGCTACGGCTTTAATACTGAAATCAATAACCCCGGTCATCAGGGTGACAAAATCATTTTGAACGGCATGCTCACCAACCATGATACCAAAAACTATGGTGCACGCTATGAAGCGCCTGTCGGACGCGACGGCACTCGCTGGGGCATTGGCTGGAGCCAGAGCAGCTACGACCTCAGTACAAACAGCTTTTATAATTCTCTCGGTCAGTCGCGTGGCTTCAGCTTCTATGGACTGACGCCTGTATACCGCGACCGCATGAACCGTGTAACAGCGATTTATGGCTATGACCACCGCAAAATTAAGGACAGACTGCGGTTGAAGGCTGCAGGATTGGCAGGAATAGAGCTGCCCAATGAGAAAATGGCCAATGTTTACCATGCAGGCATCAGCGGCAGCCAGTATCTGCCGAACCGCTTCAGCCAGTACAGCCTGATTTACTGGTATGGTAATTTGAGTGGTGGTGGTAAATCCATAGATGGCGACTACCATAAGCTGACAAGTGACCTGCTGCACGTTATTTATGATGGTAAAACAAACTACCGCGTACAGCTCAGCGGCCAAATTGCCAACCGCAACCTGGATGGCAGCGAAATGTTCTACCTGGGCGGCATGAACGGCGTGCGTGCCTACGGTGCCAGCGAGGGCAGCGGCGATATTGGCTTTACTGCTACTGCCGAGGTTCGCCGTCAGACGGGCATCAAGGGATTGGAGGCTGCAGCCTTTATTGATACAGGCGCAGTAAAATCGCATAAGGCTGCTCTTATCGAGCATCTTTCCGGTTGGGGTGTGGGCCTGCGCTATAATTTGGATAATTCCTGGCATGCACAATTGGATTATGCCCGCAAAATCAATGCGCAAAGAGACAAGGTTGAACCGCGTGACCATAGCGGCCATATGTGGTTCCAGCTTTACAAAATGTTTTAAGTGATCTTGCCTGGTGCTTTTCCGTGCCTAAGGGAGAAGGTACGGAAAAGCAGGCTTATAAAATAAATTGATAATTGAATATGCAGCTTAAATGAAGGGAGAAAAAAATGAAACAAAAGGATAGTTTAAATAAACGTTTAAATACGCGTCTGGCCAGCCTTGTAATGCTTTCTGTGCTTTCAGTGCCATGGGTTGCCAGCGCAGCAGGCAACAGCGTTGTTGCCAACAACATGCTTCCCGGTAATGGTACAGCAGGTAATGTTGTTGCCGGTCACATTGAAGGTGGTTTTAACGGCAGCTGGACGCAGGGCAACCAGATGAATTTGCACCAGACGACGCAAAATGCCATTGTCACCTGGGACAGCTTTTCTATCGGTGCCAATGCTACCGTAACTATCCGTGGTGACCACGATAACTTTAATATGCTGAACTATGTTACCGGCAGCGAAAGCTCGCAGATTTACGGCAAGCTGAATTCCTATGTCGGTGATAAGCAGGGCGGCAATATCTATCTTGTTAACCCCAATGGAGTGCAGATTGGCAACAGTGCGGAAATTAATGTCGGCAGCCTGCATATTGCCAACAAAAAAATAGATAATATCAATAGATGGACCGAAAATACTGATATCGCCAACGCGCTGAAGCAGAACAAGGCGATGACCAACGCCGAGCTGATGAGCTTGGGCTATATTAACGCCAATAAGCTGGTCTTTGAGGGCGAGCGTGTAGTTATTGATATGGACCGCCTCAGCGGACTTGATACCACCAAGACTGATGCCTTGACTATTGTTAGCAAGCCTTATGATGACAAGAGTGTTGGCGATAACCGCAAATATGATGTTGTACTTGGCAGCAGTACGCCGGAAAATGCCAAAAAATGGGGCGAATATATTGAGTTTGCTGATAATGGTACCGGAGCTAGCTGGCAAGGCACGGTTCAAGCCGGCAATCCTGATGCACCGAACCAGTCCGTTACGGAATTTTTTACCTACCGTTGGATTAAGGACGGCAAAGAATTAGAAAATATCGGCAAAAAGCATGGTTGGGGCATGGGGGACCATTATGCCCTGCGCTATTCCATTGACCTGACGGGCAGTAACCAGACTCCTATTGGCACTACGGAGGAAAATGCCTTCAAGGGCAAGTTTGATGGTCTTGATAATTCTATCTTTGGCCTGAGCATAAATAACAGTGATAATAAATACGCTGCCACAGGCCTTTTTGGCTTTACTGACGGCGCCATCATGGGCAATGTAACGCTGATTGCCGGTAATGACGGCGTATCTATAAAGGGCGGCAATAATACCGGTGCCTTTATCGGTCATGCGGTTAATACCACGGTCAAGGGCGTCAACAGTACGCTGAAGGTCAGCGGTAAAAACAATGTCGGTGGTATCATCGGTTATGCTAAGGATGATACAGGGCGTACCTATAGCTTTGCTGATGCTGCTGGTTCCGTTCAACCGGACAGCCGCAGCAGTGAGCTGTCGAACCTGACTAATACCGGTAATGTCAGCGGTGTTAGCAACGTTGGCGGCCTGGTTGGCTATATGAACGGCGGCAAGCTGTCCAATGATGAGAAAAACCGTGTCCAGTACAAGGGCTCCTATAACCTTGGCAAAATTACCGGTATAGACAATGGCTCCGACTATTCGTATAATATCGGCGGCATGATTGGTAAAGCAGAAAATGCGACAGTTGGTGGCACGAAGAATACGCTGATTAACTATAATACTGTTGAGGGTGGTTATAATGTTGGCGGTATCGTCGGCAGTGCCGTAAATACCACTGTTGCTAATGCTTCCAACGAAGCCGTTGTCAAAGCCAACGGCTTTACTACTGACTATTATATTTATCATACTGATTATACTGGCAATAGTTGGCAGAATAATAATGGAGCCCTTCAAGGCACTCATAAGGCTAAGGTACGTGCAGCCAACGTCGGCGGCATTGTTGGCAGCAGCAGTCCTGGCAGCGAGCTGAGGGATGTAACCAATAAAGCGGATGTAAGCTCCGCACTGGTAAAGAAAACTACTAATAGCAAAAATGATCCTACTGGCTTCGATCATTATGCAGCAGGCAACGTCGGCGGTATTGTCGGCCGTGCTGAGGACAGCAATATCATCAATGCCAATAACGTAGAAAGCAATATCCGCGGTGCTATGAACGTCGGCGGTATTGCCGGTTATTTTGGTGCAACAGATGTAAAAAATGAAAATAAAAAGGATTATCGCATTTTGAACGCTATTAACAACGGCGGCGATATTATGGCTACAGGTGGCATCAAAAGCGATGGCAGCAGCTTTACTTATGAAATCACCCGCAGTGATTACGACCCCTACCAAAATAAAGAAAAATATATCACCGGTAATATTGGCGGTATAGCAGGCTATCTGTACGGTGCGCCGGTGCGTATTGAAGCCGGTGGCAACCGCGGTGATGTGCATACTGAGGCGGATAAGTCGAAGCTGACGGCACAGGCTGCCAATGTTGGCGGCATCGTCGGTAAAATTGACATGCCGAAGGCAACAGGTAGCGATGGGAACGTTCTGACTGATAAAGAACGACTTGATATCATCAAAAGTGATACCAGTGCTGCCGGTAATAGCGGTTATGCCAACGCGGTAGTTTCCAGCAGCTATAATACAGGTAATGTCACGGGTTATACCAATATCGGCGGCATTGGCGGCTTTGCTTACAATGGTAGCATTGCTGCCTCCTATAATGTAGGCGATATTCATACAACACGTGCCGACGCTGGTGGTACGACGCCGATTAATATGGGCGGTATCCTGGGTGACAGTACTGAAAAGGCCAGCGGTCGCGTTATCATTTACGATACCTATAACAAGGGTACGATTGGCGACAACTTTTGGACGCCATGTTGGCGGTATTGTCGGACGCTTGAGCGGCATTGTTGAAAAAAGCTATAACAATGGCGAAATTTACAATGGCTTAAACGTTGTCGGCGGCATTGCCGGTTATTGGTACAGTGGTTATCTGAAAAACGTCTTCAACACCGGTAATATTACGGTATATAACAAGAATGATGCGACTAGCCAGGTTGGCGGTATTGCCGGTAGTGTCGACCTGAGTGGCGGTAATCAGAGCAGCGGCAATCAGAGTGGTGATGAGACTTTAAGTATTAGCAATGCTTATAACCTTGGCTCTTTGCGTTCCTTTAAAGGTAGTAGGGGTTCTAACGAACTTGGCGGTATTTTGGGTGCTACCTATAAGTGGAATGGCACTAACAACAGGCTGACGATAAGTAACGTCTACACCATGGGTAATCTGTACGTTGACGGTGGCTTTATAGGGGATATAGTAGGTGTATATGAAAGTGGCACAAAAAATAATCCTCCTGTTGATTATGAAAATGTTTATTACATCTGTCCGAAGGCTGACAATGGTTATATTGATTTAACATCAGCTCCTTCCGGTCTAAACGTGCTAAAAAAAGCTACGGCAATTGACTATGATAAGTTAACAGATAAAAGCCAGTGGAAAGACTTTAGCTTTTCCACACAGACGAATGGAACAATAAAAGATGCAACGGATGATAACTGGCGTATGAGCAATGATGCCAGCCTGCCGATGCTGAACGCCTTCCTGTCAGGCTCGCATAATTACTTCAGCAATGGCAACAACTGGCAGGCGTTTATGAAGGATAATGACGGTGCCAGTGTGCAGTATGGCACGGCCTATGATCCGCTGCTGACGATTATCAACACCAAAAAGGATTTAAGCTTCAACTGGAGCGATATGGACCTGAAGAATAATGGCTCCCTGGCAGTTTTTGGCTCGCATGATGAGGGAACAAATCTTAACTATACACCTGGTCTGACGCTGAACAATGTAGAAATTACCAACAGCACGCATATTTTTGGCGGCACCATTTACAGCGATGGCTTGCTGAAGCTCAACGCCAAGGATGACCTGCAGGGTGGCTTGCGCTTTGGTATGGACAGCATGCTTTACGGCAGTGATGTTGTGTTAAATACCAACAGCTCCTTGGAGCTGAGCGGCAGCGTTATATCTACCGGCAACCATAATGAGCTTTCCCAGTTTAATCCGAATGAATCGCTTCAGCATGGCATTAACATCAACGCCGCTGATTTAACTGTCTATGGCAAGCTGATTACCAAGGGCAAAGAGGGAGAAAAAACCGAGGTTATTGTTCCCGGTATTAACTATGGCTATGGTGATTCCCTGGCACTAGATAAGGATAATGTGTCAGACAAAACTAAGGCAATGACCTCTCAGGGCATGATGCATGCTTATCAGTTGCAGACTGCAACTGCCAAAACCGGTAACATCACCATCAGCACCATGGAAAATACCCTTGCTGATGGCACGCACATGAGCGGTAGCGCCAACCTGCTTTATGGTAACTATAAAAAGGGCAAGATTGAGACCAAGGGCAACCTGACTGTCAGCAGCAGCGGCGATATTTTGGTTGACAGTGACCTTAAAATCGCAGGCAGCATTAATCTGAGCGGTGCTGAGGTTCCTGATGGCTCCGGCGATGTCTATGTCAACGATATTACGTTGGACCTTTCCAATATCGGTGGCGAGCTGAAGGGAAATGAAAAGGTGAAGGCTGTGCATGATTTTATTGGCGCACATAGTACAGCAGAAACTGGCATTTATGGTAACAACAGTGAGCTGACAGATGGCAAGCGACCAATGAAAATCACCTTCGATATTTGGAATGATGATTACGAGATTGACGGCGTTACAGGAAATCTGGACTATGCAAAGTATGACCTGCCAACTACCACGTTGATAGATAAGCTGAAAAGCTTGTATGTGAAATCAGCCGGTACTACTTATAAAGGAGACAATATCCGTAAAGTTATTTATGCCTGGATAAGCAATGCCGAGGAGCTGAATTCCCTGCAGCGTGTGGCTGAAAACCTAAAGGATAGAAATGCTTTAAGCTATAATTTTGTCCTGAAAAATGATATCGATGCCAGCGGCCTGGTGGATGCAAAAGGCAATAGCACCTATAATACTATCGGCGGTGGCAATACAGCTTTTACAGGCACGTTTGATGGTGATGGTCACACAATTGTCGGCTTGCAGGCTAAAGGCGGTATTTTTGGCAAGCTGGGCAGTGGCGCGGTAGTTAAAAACATCAACATTGCTTCTTCCGTATTCACTGGTATTAATACTGGTGACAGTGTTGGCGCTGTAGCAGCAGAAAATAACGGCGGCAGCATCAGCGGCATTTCCGGCTATGGTAATACCGTAAAAGGCAGCAGCGGTTATATCGGTGGCCTTGTAGGCAAAAACTACGGCGACATCAGCAACAGCAATGACCAGAGCACCGTTATCGCCGGTGCAGGTACTGTAGCAGGCGGTATTGCGGGCGTTAATGGTACAAATGCAGGTATAGGGGGCACGATCGACAACGTCCAAAGCAACAGTGCTGTGACTACTGGAGTCCTAGATGAAAATCAATATGCATCTAATCTGGGCGGTATCGTGGGCAAGAATGAGATGTTGTTGAATAAATACAATATTAACAATGTTTCTGCTCATGGTATTACCGGTAAAACTGGCAACACCCAAACATCCGGTGGTATTGTTGGTACAAATGAAGGCAGAATCAGTAATGCTTATAATGAAAGTATTATCCATGGTTCAGAAAATATCGGCGGTGTTGCGGGCAAAAATGTAACGCAGGCGTCAAATTCCAATATGGCGGAGCTGAACGATGTTGCCAACGCTGTAGAGATTATTGGTGACGCAGGCAGCCAAAATGTCGGTGGTCTGGTAGGTATGCAGGACCATGCTACTACAAACCAGGGACGCAATACCGGCGCAATCACCGGCTGCACCAATGTCGGCGGCATGGTAGGCTATAATACAGCAGACTCCTACCTCAAAAACCTGGAAAATTCTCCGCAGGCTACAATTACCGGTATTACTAATGTCGGCGGTATTGCCGGTGTCAACGAGGGCGAAATTTCCGCTGATAACCAGCTGAACCTGGTGAATAGCGGTAAAATCTACGGCTGGAAAAACGTTGGCGGCATTGCCGGCAAAAACAGCGGTAAAATTGATAATGTCAACTCCAATATCAACCTGTATGTGATTGATGAAACGACCAGAAATGCGTTAAAGGGCACTGCGGGAATTGACGCTAACGCCCAGTTCTTCGGCGGCGTTACCGGTGAAAACGTGGGCATCATCACCAATGCGACCAACAGAGCCAGAGTGGATGCTGCGCAGGCTTCCTATGTCGGCGGTATTGTCGGCAGAAACACAAGCGAAGGCGGCAAGGTAGGACAGCTTCTGGGCATGGGCAACAGCAATGAAGGCTTTGTTATCGGCAAGAACTATGTCGGTGGTGTTATCGGCAAAAATGAAGTGGCCATTACCGGTACTGCCGAACAAAGCGTAGGTATTGTCAACTCCGGTACCGTTATTGCTTTGGCTGGTGGTGCTGGCGGCATCATCGGTGAAAACAGTGCGGATATTACCCATGTCATCATGAAAAATGAGGGTGAAGTGCATGGCAATGCTTCTATTGAAGGAAGTACGGAAGAAAACGGCACCGGCGGTATTATCGGTGTAAATGGCTATAAGGCAGATGGCACTGGCGCGAATATCAGCAATTCCTCCCTGATGAACAGAGTAAATGGTAATGTCAGCGGTGTAGCAAATGTCGGTGGCATCATTGGCATCAACCATGGTATTATCACCGGTGGTCGCGATGCCAACAACAATTATTACAAATACCAGATTTATAACAATGGTACGATTCAGGCAGGCTCTTATGATGCAACAAACGGTACTATTACAGCGTTTGCAGGCGAAAACATCGGCGGTCTGCTTGGCAATAACAGCGGCACGCTGACGGCAGGCTATAACACCGGTGTGGTCGATGCAGGACAAAGCAGCAACGTTGGCGGTATCGCAGGTACTAACAGCGGCACGCTGGACCAGGTGTTCAACAGCGTAGTAACAGTAACCAAGACCGAAACAGGCGCAACTGATGCTGATGGCAGAAAGCTTTATAATTATACCTATACTGATGGCGGTGCAATCAGTGGCGCTAGCAATGTCGGCGGTATCGTTGGCAGTAATAAGGCTGGAGGCCAACTGACAAACGCTTATAGCACTACTAAGGTAGCAGGCAATAGCAATGTGGCAAATATTGTAGGCAGCAATGCAGGCGATGTAAGCAATGTTTATGGCTATGAAGTAAATAGCAACACCAACGTTAATGACGGTACTGTCACTAACAGCTATATCATCAAGGAAGACGGTACGCTGGCAGAAAACGGCAAGGATGCCAAGAAGCTGGACAGCTATGCTTTTGATAAGAAGGATACAACCTGGAAGCTTTACGATAAACGCACTAACCCGCTGCTGAAGGTGTTCCTGACTAAGGTTACGGTAGATGGCGACCTGCAGAAAGGTTGGGTTTATGATGCAACAAACCATCTTGATATCCCCGGCTGGATTAATAGCGGCAAGCTGACTACAAATGATGCGGACAACGATGCCTTTGCAGCTTATAAGAACAACAACAGCCTGCTGCAGGGCGAAGATCTGAAGAACGTCGGTACCTACAGCAGCTGGCTGTGGTCCGGACAGATTGCCAGCGGTGGCGAAGTAGGCCCCAACAACCTGGGTTATGACTTTACCGTGGATGATATCACAGTTACCAAAAAGGTGCTGAATGTTACCGGTAATACTGTTAACAGAACGTATGGCGATTTGCTGAAAAACCATGACTATGCATTGAGCATTAATGGATTTGACGGCTTCAACGACGCTATGAAGGCAGAGCTGGATGGCAAGGTAACTATCATTGATTCGCAGGATACAATCCAAAACAGCAATGATACAGGTATTATTACTGTTGGGGATGAAAAGCGTACTAAGAATAAGGGAACCTATGAGTGGCAGGCAGGCGTTAAGCTTGATGGCAGCCTTACAGGCAATTATGAATTCATAAATAATGGCGAAAGCAGCACAACAACGACAGTTCATGGCGTATCTAAGGTTTTGGCGCGCAAGGTTTACCTGAATAATATTAATGCTAATCTGACATACGGTAGCAGTGATGCTATTAATAACCATATCAATGGCGTGGTAAGCATTAAGGATTTGGCAAATGCTATTGTTTATGGTGATGATGTCAAGCTGGCTGATGGTGCCGTCGTTAATGTGAAGGATGGCAGCAGCTATGCGACTAATAAGGGCGGGCGCAATACTGCGGATGCTGGCACATATGATAACAGCCTGAAAATTGATCATGCAGCACTTACTGGCGATGCAAATAAGTTGGGCAACTATGAGCTTGTTAATGACGCTACAGGCAGCATTACCGTTGGCCAGGCAGAAATGCATGTTAAGCTGAACGGTGTTGAGCGCACCTATGGTAATACAGCGCTGATTAATGGCACAAGCTACGGCGTTAACGGATTGACTGGTAATGTCAACGGCGATAATTATGGTGTCGGTGATGTAAATATGGGCGCTGTTACTAGCGATGGCGCGTTGACTGGCGCGTTGACTGGCAAGGTAACCAATGATGCAGGAAATCATGAGTGGAATGCCAATGTGGTTACAGCGAACGATAAGCTTAAACAAAACTACAAGCTGGTTGTTGATGGTGGTGCTTCCGTGGTTAAGCAGGCAACCTTGCAGGTAAGCTTGAACGATGTTGTACGCACCTACGGTAATGCAGCGATTACCAGCGGTAGCTACAGCGCAAGCGGTATTGAAGGTCTGGTAAACGGCGACAGCTATAATGCCGGCGATATTAAGGTAACAGTTACTGGCGACGGCGCAATTGCTGGCGTAAGCGGCAACAGGGTAACGAACGATGTTGACAATAATTACACCTGGAGCGGTAATTTGACAACAGACAATGCAAGACTGGATAAAAACTATAATCTGGAATTGAAAGGCGATGGCAAGTCTGTTGTAGGCAAGGCAACGCTGAATGTTGGCCTGATTGACGTATACCGCACCTATGGCAATGCAACGATTACCAGTGGCAGTTACAGCGCAGGCAACATCACTGGTCTGGTAAACGGCGACAGCTACAATGCTAACGACTTTAAGGTTACAGTCAACAGCGATGGCGCAATTGCTGGCGTAACAGGCGACAGAGTAACGAATGACTATGGCGAGTATACCTGGAACGGTACTATAGAAGCTGCAAATGCAGGCTTGAATAAGAACTACGATTTGGTAGTGAATGCAAATGGTAAGTCGTATGTAGACAAGGCACAGCTGAGCGTAAGCCTGAACGACGTAGTACGCACCTATGGTAATGCAAAGATTACCAGCGGCAGCTACAGTGCAGGCAACATCACCGGTCTGGTAAACGGCGACAGCTATAAAGCCGGCGATGTTAAGGTAACAGTTGCTGGCGATGGCGCCTTGACCGGCAAGACTGAAGGCAAGGTAACGAACGATGCTGGCGATTATACTTGGAGCGGTACAGCAGCAACAGATAATGCAGGCTTAGATAAGAACTATAATTTGGTAGTAACTGCAAATGGCAAGTCTAAAGTAGAAAAGGCAAACCTCGTAGTAAACCTGAAGGACATCAACCGCATTTACGGTAACCTGGAAGCTAAGGACTACAGCAACGCATTCACCTTTGGTAACAATGCAGGCTTAGTCAATGGCGATAGCGGTCTGGTAATCAACGCTGACAAAGATGGCGCAATTACGGAAGGCAGCGTAAGCGACGTTAAGAAGACCAACAATGTAGGCAGCTACGAGTGGAATGGTACTGCCAGCGGCGTAGATAACCTGAACACTAACTACAATGTGCAGATTAACAAAGGCAAGTCCGACGTAACACCTGCTAAGCTGACCTTTGTTGTAGATGATAAAACTATTACCCAAGGTGTACCGGCAGAATACACCGGCAAAGCCAACGGCCTGACCAATGGCGACACCCTGGCTGGTATCGGCGTAGGCGGTTATGAACTGGACAGCTCGGTAAATCCGTTAATCGTCGGCGTTTACGAAGACAAAATCGGCGTCCTGATTAATGGCAGCTTGCATCTGACAGGTGGCGACGGCCTGCTCAAAAACTACAAAGTGGAAATTGACCCGGGTACCCTGACCGTTTTGGCAAGGTTTAATCCGGCAGACGATTACTGGTTCGGCACTGCTCCCTGGGATAAGGAACGTAACCTGCGTGAGCGCAAGGCTGAATTCCATTATGTAGCTGGCGGTATGAGCCTCTAAGCAAAATTAAATATTGACGGTTAAAGCACTTTTATGGATTATACAATCCTGATAGAAGCGCAGCTAAAGCAAAACCCCGGCATTTGCCGCATCGTAAACGATGCGTCTGTGCCGGGGCTTTTGTCAGGACGCTTTGCTGCAGCATTACCTGAAGTAAAGTAAAGCTTAATGTAAGCACTCTTTTTTTGCAAGTTAACCAGAAAAACACAGCTTTTTTACTCAAAATGTGCTACAATATATTTACGAAAAACGAAGGGAGTGTTTCGTATGTCTGAAGTATCTCAAGAAACTATGATGTTCAAACGTGAGCCGGAAAAGCTGAACGTTGCCGAAACTATAAAAGAAGTATATGCTGCCCTGGAAAAGAAGGGCTATAATCCTGTGGACCAGCTGGCAGGCTATCTGCTGAGCGGTGACCCCACTTATATCACCAGCTTTGAGGATGCACGCACCAAGCTGCGCCGTCACGAGCGCTATGAGCTGATTGAAGAGCTGGTAAAGAATTATCTGCAGCAGATTAACAAGTAAAAGGAGAAATTGACTTAATGCGTAAAATGTCCCTTGATGTAGGAACAAGAACTATCGGTATCGCTGTGAGCGATTTGCTGGGTATGATTGCCAACGGCGTGGAAACTATTCATCGTACTACCGAAGAACGCGACTATGCCCGCATTGCCGAGCTGATTGCCGAGCATGAGGTAGATACATTGGTTGTAGGCTATCCCAAAAACATGAACGGCACTATCGGTGAACGCGCGCAGGCCTGTGAAGCAATGGCTGAAAAGTTACGCACCATGTTCCCGAAGGTGCAGGTTGTGCTTTGGGATGAACGTCTGAGCACAGTGGCTGCCGAAAAGGTGCTGGTTGATGCGGATTTACGCCGCAAAAAGCGTAAGAAGGTTATTGATATGATGGCGGCAGTTGTTATTCTGCAAAATTATCTGGACAGCAAGAGCTTTAAAATTTGACAGATTAGCGTCCCTATTATACAATATGTTTAGATTAAAATTGAGCTTTTTATTTATTGAGCTATGACGAAAGAGGTGCCTTTATGGAAAAAGACATTAGAGATGAAGAATTAGCAGCTATGCAAGCTGAAGGTGAAGAAGAAGTTATCTGCGTTGTTCTGACTGACGAGCAAGGCAACGAGCACGAGTTCTATCAGGACATGGTTATCACTGTTGATGATAAACAATTCGCAGTACTGGTTCCGATGGAAGACTGCTGCTGCGAGGATGACGACTGCGATTGCCACGAGCATGATGAAGAAGAAGATACCTGCGTTATCGCACGCATGGACTTTGACGAAAACGGCGAAGCTGTTTACACCGCTCCGACTGACGAAGAATATGAAGCAGTTGCTGCTAAGTATGACGAAATGTTTGAGGACGAGGAGTAATTCACAGTCAGCAATTTTACCGGACTTCGGTCCGGTATTTTTATGCGATGTGACGATGTTTTCTGATGGATATAGAAAAGCTTAAAACGCTGGTGCGCGACAATCCGGTGCAGGCTGCAGCAGGTGCTTTGGCGGTGCTGCTGATTGCCGGCGTGGTAGCATTTACAATTTATCTTAACGGACAGGGCAATAATAAGGGCTTTGCCGTAGAAGGCTCACGACTTATTGTTGTCAAGGACGGCATGACTACGGCGGATATCGCCGAGCTGCTGCATGAAAAAAAGCTGGTAAAAAATCCCGCTGCCTTTAAAATGGAGGCGCGCTGGAAGGGATTGGCTACTAAGCTGCAGGCAGGTGCCTACCAGATTGACGGCGGCATGAGCAATCAGCAGATTGTTGATGTTATGGTTAAGGGACGCATCAAACAGGTGCGCTTTACCGTACCGGAAGGCTACAGCGTGGCGAAAACTGCGAAGAAGCTGGAGGCCGAAGGGCTTGGCAGTGCTGATAAGTTTATGGCAGCGGCGAAGGATTATGCACCCTATCCTTACATGCAGACCGATGACAGCAATGTGCTGTTTAAGGCAGAGGGCTTTATCTACCCGGCAACCTATGATTTCCCGGTGGGAATCAGCGAGCAGGAGATGCTCAAAATGATGGTTGCGCAGTTTGATAAGGAAATGCAGAGCAGCGGTATTGCCAAAACTGTGGCAGAACGTAACCTGCCCTTGCGTGATGTAGTAAATATGGCTTCGATGGTGGAGCTGGAGGCAGTATTTGCCGAAGAGCAGCCGAAAATCGCCGGCGTTTTTCTCAAGCGTGTGGCTATCGGCATGCCTATTCAGTCGGATACGACCATCCAGTATCTTTTGGGAACGCAGAAGGAAGTAGTTACCTTTGCGGATACCAAAATTCAGAGTCCGTATAACACCTACCAAAATCCTGGCTTGCCTCCGGGACCGATTGGCAGTCCGGGACTGACCGCGATTAAGGCTGTGCTGCAGCCGGAGCAGACAGATTATCTGTACTTTGTTGCGGAAAAGGACGGGCACCATCGTTTTACCAAAACCTACGCCGAGCATCTGAAGGCGATTGAGGAAATAGGTTAATAACAGGTTATTACATATTTCTGCGCTGTCAGTGTGGCGGAGCAGAGAAGTGTTTTAAGGAGAATTAATGAGCAGAAATTTAGTTAAACCCGAATTACTGGCTCCTGCCGGTAATATGGAAAAAGGAAAAATGGCCCTGCTGTATGGTGCTGATGCTATTTATCTGGGCGGCAAGCTGTTTGGTCTGCGTGCCTTTGCCAACAATTTCTCTTTAGAGGAAATTGCGGAGATGGCAGAGTATGCGCACAGCCTCGGCAAAAAGGTTTATGTAACGGTAAATATTTTTGCGCACAACGAGGATATCGACAGACTACCGGATTATCTGCGCGGTCTGCAGCAGGCCAAGGTTGACGCACTGCTGATCAGCGATTTTGGTGTATGGAGCACTGCCCGTCAGGTTGTGCCTGATATGCCGCTGCATGTGAGCACGCAGGCTAATACCACCAACTACGCCGCTGTACAGGCGTGGGAGCAGCTTGGCGCTGAACGCGTTGTGCTGGCACGTGAGCTGTCCTTGGCAGAAATCAGCGAAATCAGCGAAAAAACCTCGGTAGAGCTGGAAACCTTCGTGCATGGCGCGATGTGCATTTCCTACAGCGGACGCTGCCTGCTGAGCGCCTATCTGACAGGGCGCGACGGCAACCGCGGTGCCTGCACTCAGGCTTGCCGTTGGGAATATAATATGTATAAACTGGGCGAGCAAAAGCGCCCAGGCGAATACTTCGACCTCGAGGAGGACGAACGCGGTACCTATGTGATGAACTCCAAGGACCTGTGCCTGATTGAATATCTGCCGGAGCTGATGCGTGCCGGTGTGTGCAGCCTGAAGATTGAAGGCCGCATGAAGAGCGTGCATTATGTAGCAACGGTAGTCAGCGTTTACCGCAAGGCTATCGACCAATGTTGGGCAGATATGGAGCATTACAGCGTGCCGGAAGCGTGGATTACCGAGCTGAACAAGGTTTCCCACCGCCAGTACACCACAGGCTTTGCTGTGGCCAAGCCTGACAGAAATGCGCAGGTTTACACCAGCTCGAAGTATGAGCAGACACACGATTTTGTTGGTATCGTTACAGGCTATGATGCTGAGAAAAAGCGCGCTTATTTTGAGCAGCGCAATAATGTAAAGGCAGGCGAGCCTCTGGAGCTTTTGATGCCCGACGGCAGCACTATGCCCTTTGTTTTGACAGAAATGCTGGATGAAGCAGGTACGTCGATTGACTGCGCACCGCATGCCCAGCAGAAATTTTCCGCAGCCAGCGACAAGCCGCTGCTGCAATTCAGCTTATTACGCAGAAAGGTTGTAAAAGAATGAGTGACAATGACCCCGGACCCCACAGTATGATCTACGCGCAGGTTGAGCCTGAGCGTATTGCAGATGTTAACTGGATTATGGAAGGCTATGAGCATCTGGCCATGGTGAGCACCGTAGACGGCACTAGCGGACTGATTAAGTTTTATGCTACGCCGGATACGTATTTTGATACACTGGATATTATTGAAAATATGCCGTTTAAGGTAGATGTAATCGATAATATGGAAAACGGAGTGTATCACAGACTTTGGCAGATTTAAACTGCAGGGAAAGGACTGCCGCAGGCAGCTTTCGTTTTTTCTACAATCGCATATAGTAAATAGTACAAGGCTGGGAGCGTTGCTCTCAGCCTTTTTTGATATAATGGTAACAAAAAGGCAGAACAATACTGCTATATTGTGAAAGAAGGGAGAAAAATGGAAGCTTTATATGATTACTTGTTGAAAAACTTTGAGCCCAATAAGCCTATCTTCTTAAGTGATGTTAAGACTAGCGGTATCAATTATGCTAATATCAGAAAACAGATGAAAAATCTGGCTGATTCCGGGAAAATCAAACGGTTTGATAGTGGCATTTATTTTCTTACGACTAAGACTATTTTTAAGTCAGGTTCTGAGCTTTCTCCTGATGATGTTCTTGAATATAAATATCTTTTGAGTGACAATAAGCGCTGTGGTTATATTAGCGGCCTTATGTTTTTTAATCAGCTTGGCCTGTCGACGCAGCTGCCGATGGTTTATGAGGTGGTTTCCAACAAGGCTACAAAAGACCGCCGCGAGACTACTCTCGGAGGCTCAAAGGTTGTTGTTCGTCGCCCTAAGGTGACTGTAAATGATGGGAACTATAAGATCCTGCAGTTTTTGGATCTTCTCAGGGACATTGATATGTATTCTGAGGTTACTGGCGATTCTTTAAAGGAAAAGCTTTACCGGTACATGGATAAGTCCGGGCTGACTGTCAACGAAATGAAACCTTATTTTTCTTATTATCCCGATAAGCTGTATAAGAATCTTGTGGAAACGGGGGTTATCTTTAATGGTATATTTGCATGAGGATCGTGAACAATTTCTTCAGGCGCTCAGATTAACATATAAACAGACCAGGCAGATGATGCAGATTATAGAAAAAGATTATTATGTTACTGTATTGCTTAAACTGCTAGCCGAAAAAATTCCTTTTATTGTTTTCAAAGGCGGGACTTCACTCAGTAAATGTCATAAGGTAATTCGTAGATTTTCCGAGGATATAGATCTTACAATTGATGTTTCTTTATCTTAAGGACAGAAAAAGAAAGTCAAAAAAGCAATACTTGATTCAGCTTTTGTGATTATTATTTATCTGGAAAGGTTGCTAAGCATTCTCGTCATCTTTATGACATTTATAAATTATTACCGTTAGTATCGCAAGATGATACGTTCAAAGATTTGATTAAGGAAGTGCGCAAAGTTCGAGCACAATCCTCTATTTGTTTTTCTGCTTTGCCAGATGTTGATGTAAGTGGATTGCTTAAAGAAATAATTAAGGAAAATGTTTACAGGAAGGATTATGAAAATCTGACAATACAGTTATTAGAAGAAAATATTTCGTATGATATGGCTATAGAAGCATTAAAAAAAATTGACTGAAAGCAAGTTTTTTGATTCTTAGCTTCCCCCAAAAACTCAACACCGCCCGACAGTATTACCAAGTGATGCTGTCGGGCTTTTTTACGCCTGTTAAATTTTTTACCTAAATTTAACAGGAAAAAATTCGGCTTTGCGTATATAATAATGCATAAGAGTATTGATAGGTGGTGTTTTGCATGATTTTCTGCGTGGAGGATGAACAAAATATTTGCGAGCTGGAGGTTTATACCCTGCAGTCCGTTGGCATGGAGGCACAGGGCTGCGGCAGCGGCCGAGAGCTTTTCGCTTTGCTGGAAAAGCAGGTGCCTGAGCTGATTGTTTTAGATATTATGCTGCCGGATGAGGATGGCGTAAGCATTCTCAGACGTTTGCGTGCTGATAAACGTTATTCGAATATCCCCGTGATTATGGCTACAGCCAAGGGCTCGGAGTTTGATAAGGTCAAGGGTCTGGACAGCGGTGCTGATGATTATATTGCTAAGCCCTTCGGTATGCTGGAGATGGTGGCGCGCATCAAGGCTGTGCTGCGCCGCTGCGCAGCACCACGCCGCGATGAGGACGACGAGGAAACTATCCGCATCGGTCGCCTGGAGGTCAAACAGATGGAGCATAAGGTGAGCGTAGGCGGCAGTGAGGTTGTGCTGACGCTGAAGGAATACGAGCTGCTGCGTAAGTTTTTGCAGCATCCGGGTATTGTCTTTTCGCGCGACAAGCTGCTTAACGATATCTGGGGCTATGAATTCAGCGGTGAAACTCGCACCGTTGATGTGCATATCCGTACTCTGCGCCAGAAGCTTGGTGAGGCAGGCGAGCTGATTGAAACTATCCGTGGCGTTGGCTACAGAATGGCGGCCGTAAAATGAAGCAGAGGCTTTTTCGCAGTATACTGCTGCTGACAGGGGCAGCGGTAGGCCTTGTTTTGCTGCTCTTCTTCTGGGTTTCCTGCCAATATATTACGCAGGACAGCTTCGCCAGCCTTAAGCGTGAGGCTAATCTGCTGATTGTGGCTGACGGAGAGGGCAATGTGCCGGTGAGCGAGCTGCAGCGCTTGCAGCTTACCGACCGCGTAACGCTGATTACACCGGACGGTCACGCCTTGTATGACAATTATGCTGACGCCGAATCAATGGAGAATCATCTGCAGCGCGAGGAGGTGCAGGAGGCACTGAAAGGCGGTGAGGGGCGCAGCCGGCGTGCATCCGAAACCTTGGGCAAAAACATTCTGTACTATGCCGTGCGCTTGCAGGACGGCAATGTACTGCGCCTTTCGCGCACGAATGACGCTGTTTTTCAACAGTATAAAATAATTCTTGGTTACTTTGTGCTGCTGGCACTGGCAGTTTTGTGCGGTGCCTTTTGGGCAGCCAAAACAATTACCGCCAGAATACTGCGACCATTGGAAAACCTTAATCTGGAGCAGCCTGATTCTGAAGCTGTAGTTTACCCTGAGCTGAAGCCGATTGTGGAGTATTTTGAGCTGCAGCAGGAAAAGCTGCAGAAGGAAATGCGCCGTTACAAAAATAAAAAGCAGGAGCTGAAGGCCGTAACTAATAATATGGATGAAGGCTTGCTGTTCCTTAATCCAGTTTGGGAAATCGAATCGATTAATAAAAGTGCCGTAAAATTCTTTGGCAAGGAAAAGCAGGAGCTTTTGGGAACGAGCTTTTTTATGCTTGATGACAGTGACGAAATCCGTCAGCTTTTGGCAAAAATTGAGCAGGAGGGCAAGGGGCGCCTGGTAATCAACCGCGGCAGCAGCTATTATCAGCTAAACGGCAGCAGAATTACCGATAAGGGCTTTGTGCTGCTGATTATGGATGTGACGGCGCGTACTGCTTCGGAGAAAATCCGCCGTGAGTTTTCGGCTAACGTTTCGCATGAGCTGAAGACACCGCTGCAGTCGGTGCTGGGCTATTCGGAAATTATGCTCAGCGGCCTGGTGAAGCCGGAGGATACCAAGCGCTTTCTGCAGAAAATCAACGATGAGGCGCACAATCTGCTGCGTCTGATTGATGACATCATGCAGCTGTCGAAGCTCGATGAGCTGACGCATGATATGATGGAGGAATTTACGCTGCAGGATGTGGCGCAGAGTGCGCTGGCACGCCTGAAGGACAAGGCATGCAGATTGCAGGTCAGCCTGCAGCTTGTTGACAGCACCGGCGGCGACAGCAAGCTGCTTGGTATTTCTTCTCTGATGGAGGAAATTTTCTTCAACCTGTTGGATAACGGTCTGAAGTATAATCATCCCGGTGGTGAGGTTACGCTGCGCCTGAGCGAAGGAGAAAATAAGTATACGGTGAGCGTAGCTGATACCGGTATGGGCATTCCCGGCAGCGAGCTGCCGCATATTTTCGAACGCTTTTACCGTGTCGACCGCAGCCGTCATAAGGCGATTGAGGGTACTGGCTTAGGTCTTTCCATCGTCAAGCACGGCGTCGGCTTCCATGGCGGCAGCATACGTGTGGTGAGCACTGTAGGGCAGGGGACGGAGTTCATCATGAAGTTTCCCAAACCGAAGTATGAGGCGGAAAAATAAGCGCTTTATTTATGTATACAACACAGAGCGCCTAAGATGTGATACAATAGGAGCAGTACTATGAGTGCTGCTCTTAATTTATTTTGAAGGAGGACGCAGATATGCGAGTTGTTTTAACTATCGTAGGCAAGGATAAGGTAGGTATTACCGCTAAGGTGAGCAATGCTTTAGCAGAAATGAATATTAACATCATCAACATCAACCAAAACATTATGCAAGGCTTTTTCAATATGGTGCTTATTGCTGATATGGCAGAGGCTAACGTGCCTATTGCCGAAGCAGGCGACAAAATGGCTGCTTTGGGCGAAGAAATCGGCGTAGAAATCCGTCTGCAGAGCGAAGAAATTTTCAGCGCAATGCATCGTATATAGGAGGCTGTCATGTTATTTAATACTGACGATATTTTAGAAACTACGCGCATGATTACCCAAAATAAGCTGGATGTGCGTACTATCACCATGGGCATCAGCCTGCGTGATTGCGGTCATCCGGATATCAAGGTAACAGCGCAGAAAATTTATGATAAGATTTGCCGTAAGGCAGAGCATCTGGTAAAAACCGGTGAGGATATCGAGGTTGAGTTGGGCGTGCCCATTATCAACAAGCGTATTTCCGTAACGCCGATTTCCATGGTTGGGGAAAGCTGCGACAGCAACGATTATGTACCGCTGGCACAGGCTTTGGACAACGCAGGCAAGCAGGTTGGCGTTAACTTCATCGGCGGCTTTTCCGCTCTCGTGGACAAGGGCTATACCAAGGGCGACCGCAATCTGATTGCGTCTATTCCGGAAGCATTGGCAGTTACCGACATTGTTTGCTCTTCCGTAAGCGTTGGCTCTACCAAATGCGGTATCAATATGGATGCTGTAAAACAAATGGGCGAGGTTGTAAAGGCTGCTGCCGAGCGTACTGCTGACCGCGATGCAATCGGCTGTGCTAAGCTTGTTGTATTCTGCAATGCTGTGCCTGATAACCCGTTCATGGCAGGTGCCTTCCACGGCGTAACCGAACCGGAAAGCGTTATCAACGTTGGCGTAAGCGGACCGGGCGTTGTTAAATACGCACTGGAGCAGGTGCGTGACGGCGATATCGGTATGGTAGCCGAAACGATTAAAAAGACTGCCTTCAAGATTACCCGCGTCGGCCAGCTGGTAGCACAGGAGGCTGCACGCCGCTTGAATACCCAGTTCGGCATTATCGACCTGTCTCTGGCTCCGACTCCGGCAATCGGCGACAGTGTTGCGCATATTTTGGAGGAAATCGGTCTGGAAAGCTGCGGCGGCCCCGGCACTACCGCTACCCTGGCTATGCTGAACGACGCAGTTAAAAAGGGCGGCCTGATGGCTTCCAGCTATGTTGGTGGCCTGAGTGGTGCGTTTATCCCCGTAAGTGAGGACGCCGGTATGATTGCTGCGGTAGAACGCGGTGCTCTGTCCTTGGAAAAACTGGAAGCTATGACCTGCGTATGCTCCGTTGGCCTTGATATGATTGCTATTCCCGGTGATACCACGGCAGCTACTATTTCCGCAATTATTGCCGATGAGGCTGCTATCGGTATGATTAACAATAAAACTACTGCAGTACGTCTGATTCCTGTTCCGGGCAAGGACGTAGGCGACCGCGTTGAATTTGGCGGTCTGCTGGGTTATGCGCCTGTTCTTGGCGTGAAGAAGTTCAGCGCTGAAAAGTTCATCAACCGCGGCGGACGTATTCCTGCACCGGTAAGGAGCCTGACGAACTGATGCGCAAGGCTCAAAGAGAAGCTATTCTGGCCAAGCTGGAGGAAACCTACAAGGGCAGCAAGACGGCGCTGAATTATAATTCACCGTTTGAGCTTTTGGTAGCTGTAATTCTTTCGGCCCAATGTACGGATGAACGCGTAAATTTGATTACGGCGCGTATGTTTCCGCGTCTAAATACGCCGGAAAAAATGGGCGCGCTGACGCAGGAGGAAATGGAAGCGGAAATCCGCGACTGCGGTCTGTATCATGCCAAGGCCAAAAACCTGCTTGGCATGTGTCATATGCTGACGCAGCGCTTTAACAGCGTGATTCCGAATGATATCAAAACGCTGATGGAATTACCCGGCGTGGGGCAGAAAACGGCGAACGTTATCGCCAGCATTATCTATAACATTCCGGCGCTGGCAGTAGATACGCATGTTTTCCGTGTGTCGCACCGTTTGGGATTGGCAAAGGGCAAGGACCCGCTGGCTACCGAAAAGGAGCTGGAAAAAATTATTCCGCGTGAAAAGTGGAGTGACGCGCATCACTGGTTTATCTGGCATGGGCGCAAAATCTGTAAGGCACGCAAGCCGCTGTGCCGTGGCTGTGTGGTTGTAGAGGAATGCCCGTTCAAAGAGAAAAACTTTGAATAAGGCTGTTGCTGCTTGTGCGTAAGCCTAAAGCTGCTTACGGCAGTATTGCCGGCGTAATTTATAAGTGTAAAGTGAAGCAAAAAATTGGCCTGCAACCCATGAGGGTGGCAGGCCTTTTGCATGCGCAGATTTGCTTTTTCAGTGTCCGCAGAAGATGGACTTTTTCGAGCATTTTTGCGCTGTCTTTTTATGACGCACACGGTTAGCAATGGCTTTGCCTTGCTATGAGTGCAGTTCACATTTTTATCAAGAAATTGTCTACTGTGACAAAAATCTTTTACATATTTTTGCTCATAATTATCGTTAAAATAAAGAGTATATTAAAGAAAGGGAATGGCAATTTCTCTTAATTTAAAAAAATTACAAATTAATTATTCTTAATGTGTGAATTTTAATTTTAATGTCTTCTTCAAAAATACGAAAGTTTGACCAAAGGAGATAATTAGCTTGCAATAAAAGTAGGTAAAGGAGATGAACTGCTAAATTTTCAAGGCCTTGAATTTTAGTACCACCTTATCTGAGTTATATTTGATTAACGAAATGCTTTGTAACGAGGATTAAGCTTGCGTCACTGTGGCGCAGCGTGGAAAAGGGGGATTGAAAATGAAAAAGACTTTAGCGAAAGCGATTATTTTTGCTGTTGTAGTTGGCGGAATCTGCTACTAAAGCGGGCCGGTTTATGCTGGGGAAACATGGTATGGTAGCGATAAAATTGAAATAATTGATAAAGAAATCGAGGGCTATGATGGACTGAAAGATCCGACTGTACAACATACTCATAATGGCGGAGATTATCATAAGGGGCATGATGAGGAATGCAAAGAAGATGCCGATCGTCTTTATGTTGGTGATGTAGCCAAAATGAAAGATACATTAGTTGCAAATGATAAAGCGTTAGCTGAAAAAATAGAGGAGCTGGAACGGACTCCTGGCCCGAAGGGTGATAAAGGCGACAAAGGTGACAAGGGTGATAAAGGCGACAAAGGTGACACCGGCGCAACAGGAGCCAAAGGTGAAAAGGGTGATAAAGGCGACAAAGGTGACACCGGCGCAACAGGAGCCAAAGGTGAACGTGGTGCAGATGGTAAAGACGGAGCAGACGGCGAGGACGGTGCTTCTATTGCCGAAGGAACCTACAAGGTTGAAAAGAATACCGTCGTTATGCCGATTAAATACACTAATGGTAAATCTGCAGGCAATGTAACTATTGATGATGTAGCTTCTGCTGCACAAAACGATAAAGAGCATGCTGAATTCAGAGAGCATTTCAGCGAGCTTGATCATCGTGTTGACAATCTCGGCAGCCGCGTTGACAAGGTTGGCGCCGGTGCCGCCGCTCTCGCAGCGCTGCACCCGATGGATTTTGATCCCGATGACAAACTGACCTTTGCGGCAGGCTACGGCAACTACAAGGGCAAAAACGCTGCTGCGGTAGGCGCATTCTACCGTCCGGATGAAAAGGTTATGCTGAGCGTAGGCGGAACCTTCGGCAACGGCGAGAACATGGTGAATGCAGGTATCTCCTTCTCCCTGGACCGTACTGCACGCGTAAGCAATTCCCGTACGGCGATGGCTAAGGAAATCGTAGATCTGAGAGCTAATGTAGCTAACCTCACCGCGCTTGTAGGTCAGCTGACCGCAGGCATGGGCGGCACGATTGAGATGGACAGAATGAAGCTCTTCCCGGATGTTCCCGAAAACCACTGGGCTTACGAATACATCGGCCGTCTGGCGGCAGCAGGCATCGTTGAGGGTTATCCTGACGGCATGTTCAACGGCAACCGTATGATGAGCCGCTACGAATTCGCAGCAATGCTGTACAGAGCGCTTGAAAAAGGCGTGAAGCTGGATCACAAGCTGGTTCGCGAATTTGAACCTGAAATGGGCCGCATCCATGTTGCCCGTATTTCCGGTGCGGATGGCGACAGAGGAAAGATTGAACGTGTACGCGTATACGGCGGCGACAATCGTGACCACTACGGCAGCAAGCTGAAATGAAAATGCAGGCAGCTGCATACTCCAAACCTAAATAAATAAACACTCCCTTTTCTATAATTAAAAGAGGAGAACACCCAGTCCTTTACAGGATAAAAGGTGTTCTCCTCTTACTTTTGTTTTACACAGTTTTTTGCTTAATCCCAGCGCTTGAGCATGTCCTCAATAATTTCCTTATTGGTTTTGCGGCGCTTCTTCTCGTAGTTACGGAAGTTGTTATCTCTGTGGTCGGTGGAGTAGTCGGCGTAATCGAAGTCATCGTCGCTGCGTTCGTAGCTGCGGTTGTAGTCGCCGTGGCCATCGTCCAGGGAGAGGGGGATTTGCTGTGTGTAGGTATAGGGTTGTGTGTACATGATTGACCTCATAGATTTTGGAAGAATTGGCTGTGCAATTAATATATCCTTACGCCTGGTTTTCGAGAGAGCCTCTCCTTGGGGAGAGGTGGCATCGCAAAGCGATGACGGAGAGGGGATTTCTCTAAAGCAACGTTGCTGGCTTTCCCCTCTCAGTCACCCTATCGGGTGACAGCTCCCCCCTAGGGGAGCCTTCTCTTGCCCTATTGGTAATGCATCTTGCCTCTCTAATGAAGACATTGCAGTTTGCGAGTCGTTTTCTTCTTCCCGTTTTCTATTACATATAATTATGCTCTTTTACATGGTCGGAGTGCAGCAGCTGCTCTGCTTTTTCACTCAGCGGTTTTTCCAGGAAGTCTTTATAGAGCTCCTGTACGTCCGGATTATTGTGGGACTGGTGCAGAGGACGGTTGCTGTCGATGGTATAGAGCTTATTGCCAAGTACGTCGGCACGCTCTTCGCCGTCATGAATCGGCTGGCCGCCGCCGCCAACGCAGCCGCCGGGGCAGGCCATAACTTCCACGAAGTCATAATGAACCTTGCCTGCTTTCAGCTCGTCAAGCAGCTTGCCTGCATTACCCAGACCGCTTACCGTGCAGGTACGCAGAGTTGCGCCTCCGAGGGTGAATTCACGTACCTTGCGGCCTTCTGTGCCGCGGACGTCGGTGAAGGCATCTTCGGGAGCTTCCTTGCCTTCGATTACATGGTAGGCAGTACGCAATGCTGCTTCCATTACGCCGCCGCTGGCACCGAAGATAACTCCGGCGCCGGTGCTCTGGCCCAGCGGATTATCAAAGGGCTGTTCGTCCAGCATTGCCGGGTTGATGTGCTCGGCACGCAGCAGGCGGATAAACTCGCGCGTGGTGAGTACAATATCTACATCATGGGTGCCGCTGCTGCGCATAGAGAAGAGAGCGGCCTCGCGTTTTTTGGAAACGCAGGGCATGATGGAAATAGAGCAGATTTCCTTCGGCTTCAGGCCCTTCTTCTGTGCAAAATAGGATTTTGCCAGCGCACCGAAAATCTGTTGCGGAGATTTGGTGGTAGAAAGATTAGGCACGAAGTACGGATGAGTTTTGTTTACATAGCTTACCCAGCCGGGGCAGCAGGAGGTGAACATAGGCCAGCTGTGGTCCTGCGGCTTTTGCAGATGCTCTAAAAGCTCGCTTGCTTCCTCCATGATGGTAACGTCGGCAGCGTAGCAGGTATCGAAGACATAATCGAAGCCGATTTTCTTCAGTGTTGCTACCATGCGGCCTTCGGTTGCCAGCTCGGGCGGCAGGTTAAAGGCTTCGGCCCAGGCGGTGCGTACTGCAGGTGCAACCTGTACTACGGTTACCTTATTGGGATCGGCCAATACGTCATAAATTTTGGGAACATCGTTACGCTCCTTCAGCGCGCCAACGGGGCAGTGGGTGATACACTGACCGCAGAGGCTGCAATCACTTTCCTCAATGGAAACATTGCCGGCAACGTCTACGGTAGTACGGGCACCGGTGTTCTGCACATCCCAGATATGCAGCTTCTGCACCTTGTCACAAATCTGGACGCAGCGCATGCATTTGATGCATTTTTTGGAATCGCGGATGAGCGGGAACTCCTGGTTCCAGGGAGTGTCGACAACATCGCGCTCATAGGGAATATCGTAAATACCAAGATCATTGGCCAAAGTCTGCAGGCTGCAGTTGCCGCTGCGCACGCAGGTTGCGCACATGCAGTCATGCTGGGATAAAATCAGCTCCACGTTGGTGCGGCGGATGCTGCGGGCCTTAGGGGAGTTGGTATAAACCACCAGACCTTCCTGTACCGGAGTGGTACAGGCGGTAACTACACGGTTCTGTCCCTGAATTTCAACTACGCAGACCTTGCAGGCACTGATTTCGTTGATGCCTTTAAGATAACACAGGCGGGGGATTTCGATGCCGACAGTGGCAGCAGCCTGCATGATTGTTGTCCCCTGGGGAACGGAAACTTTTTGTCCGTCGATTGTCAGGTTTACCATTTTAAGGTTCTGCCTCCTTTCAGTGTGCTGAAGCCGAATTTGTCGCAGCGCAGGCAGCGTCCTGCTTCCTGGCAGGCTTCCTGCTTGGTCATGCCGCATTCAATCGGCTCAAAGGTATGTTTACGTTCGCCTGCTTCGGTTTCGTGCATTTGGATACGGCCGCAGGGACGTTTATCGTCAATAGACGGGTCGGGAATAACTACATCACAGGAAATGGTGTGATTATAGCCCAGATATTCATCAATATTAGCGGCAGCAACCTTACCGGCAGCAATAGCACGGATTACGGTTGCAGGACCGGTTACGCAGTCGCCGCCGGCGAAGACGCCTTCATTGTTGGCAAGCTCACTGCTTGAGAGTGCGGAAATAGTACCGCGTTTGATTTTGATGCCGGCTTCCTCGAACGGACGCAGCTCAATGCCCTGACCGATAGCAACAACGATAACGTCGCAGGGAATGCGCTCCAACTCTACGTCAGCGTGAATCGGACGTGCACGTCCCCAGGCATCGATAGGACCGATGATTTGCGGTTCAGCCCAGAGAGCGGCCACATTACCTTCGGCATCTGCTTCAATGTGATGCGGAGCCTTTAAGCCGTACAGCTCAGCGCCCTCGGCAATAGCACCTTCGATTTCTTCGGGCAGCGCTGTCATGTCATCCTGACGACGGCGGTAGGCGATGATAACCTTTTTGGCACCGAGACGGATGGAGCTGCGGGTGCAGTCCATAGCAACGTTGCCGCCGCCGATAACAACAACGGTTTTATCCTTAAAGTCAGGCATTTTTTCCTCACCGATGTTGCGCAGCATTTCTACCGCACTGATAACACCGTGGGAATCCTCGCCTTCAATACCGATTTTTTTGTCGGTGTGAGCACCGATGGCAATATAAACCGCGTCAAACTCCTCACGCAGCTTTTCGAAGGGGATATCGCCCTCCTCGTTACCGATTCTGGTGTTGAGATGTACTTCTACGCCGGTGGACAAAATAGCGTCTAGGTCCTCCTGCAGGCGTTCACGCGGGAAGCGGTAAGCAGGAATGCCGTAGCGCAGCATGCCGCCGAGCTTGCTCTTTTCTTCGAACACAACAGCATGATGGCCCATCAGCTCCAGATAGTAGGCTGCGGACATACCGCTGGGGCCACCGCCGATGATAGCGATACGTTTGTTGGTAGCAGGCTGCTTTTCGGGCAGCGGAACAGTGTTGCTGGGCGCGTTATCGACAGCCATACGCTTCAGACCGCGGATATTGATAGGAGCATCAATCATGCTGCGGCGGCAGCGTGCTTCACAGGGATGCTCGCAGATAAGACCGCAGGCAGTCGGGAAGGGGTTATCCTTGCGGATGAGCTTGACAGCGTCGGCATAACGGCTTGCGCCAACCAGTGCAATGTAACCGGGGATATCAACCTGTGCCGGGCACAAAGCAACGCAGGGGATAGAATGATGGACGTTGACAGAGCATTTGCCCTTCTTTATGTGGTTAATGTAATCTTCACGGAAGCCTTCCAGACCGGCCAAAACCATTTTGGCTGCTTCGAAGCCGATGGCGCAGTCAGCGCTGTTGGCAACATTTTGCGCAGTGCTTTCGATTAAATCCAGAGTGTGCATGTCAGCCTTGCCGGCGAGCACGTCTTCCATAAGATTCTGCAGCTGCGCGAGGCCTACACGGCAGGGTACGCATTTGCCACAGGTTTGTGCGTGGCAGACTTTGAGGAACGACAGCTGCAGGTCAACAGGGCACAGTCCCGGGGGGCTGGCGATGATGTGTCGTTCCAGGTCCTTGTACAAGCGCTCGACCGTAAGCTGTGCCTGGTCGGGTGTTTCGATTCTTAAACGGCTCATAATTTTCCTCCAAAAAGCATACACTAAATATATAAAGGTATAAACTATATTATACAGAAAAAAGCTGAATTTCGCAATAATAAAGAAGATAGTTTTTATGTAACAATCTGAGCAAAACAAGCTCGCAAGCGCTTTTTTCGTCTGCTGCCGCAGCAAAGCATTCTTGCGGAGGCTATGCTTTTTTTGCCGTATTTTTTGTGTTATACTAATACTGAGCTTTTTAGAATTAATGCTGTCGGCAGAACGTTTGCATCCGGCAGCTTAAAATATTGGAGGGTTGGATATGCAGCTTACTGCTACACATTATATAAGCCTGGCTGTAACGCTTCTGGTGACGCTGCTGCCGGGGCTTTTGGCAGCCAGAAGGGTGAAGTCTGCCGATGATTATAACGTAGGAGGCCGCAGCTCGGGCGCAGGCCTTGTCGCGGGCACGATTATCGGCACGATTGTCGGTGGCGCTGCTACCGTTGGTACGGCGCAGCTTGGCTTCAAGCTGGGGCTGACGGCTTGGTGGTTTACGCTCGGCAGCGGCATTGCGCTTTTGCTGATGGCGGCGTTTTATGCTGTGCCCTTGCGCCGCAGCTCACTGACCACCATAGCGGAGTATCTCGTTACGGATTATGGCAAGCCTGCGGGGTGGCTGGCGACCTTCAGCGCCTGCGCCGGTATTTTTTTCAGCATCGTAGCGAGCACGCTGACGGCGTTGCATCTCATTGCAGGCTTGTTCGGCGTACCGCTTTTGGCTGCAGCGGCCATTGTTATCGCTGTTACTTTGCTGCTGGTGTTTTTCGGTGGCCTCAGCAGCAGCGGAATGGCCGGGATTTTTAAGATTGTGCTGATTTTCGCCAGCATTTTCGTCGGCGGCGTGATGGCCTACGCCGATATGGGACATTGGCAGGGCTTGACGCAGAGCTTTGCGGCATATCCCTGGTTCAGCCTTTTCGGACGCGGCGTGGAGGACGGTCTTGTCAGCCTCGGTTCGATGATAGTGGGCGTTATTTCTACGCAGACCTATGTGCAGGCGCTGTTTTCGGCGCGCGATACCAAAACTGCAGCTGTTGGCTGCTGTGCTGCCGCACTGATAGTAATTCCCGTGGGATTGCCGTCAGTAATGATCGGTATGTTCATGCATCTGCACCATCCGGAGATAAATTCTATTGACGCACTGCCGCTGTATCTCGTTACCTATCTGCCGCAATGCCTCGGAGGTATCGGCCTGGGCGCCGTGCTGCTTTCGGCCCTGGGCTCAATCGCAGGCCTGGCGCTGGGCGTAGGTACGATGATTTCGCGTGATATCGTCAGCAAAATCTGGCTTAAGGCTACGGCTGCAGGCCAACTGTGGGCAAGCCGCCTGAGCGTGCTGGCCGTTTCTGTCACTGCGATGGTGTTTGTCTTTATGCACCTTGATTCGTCGGTGCTGGAGTGGAATTATCTCTCCATGGCGCTGCGGGGAAGCGGTATCTTTCTGCCGCTGACGTTCTGCATTTTCTTCCCGGGCAGGGTGCGCGCTTCAATGGGCGTGGCTGCTATGGGTGCAGGCATTTTTGCGGCGCTTTTCTGGAAGCATATCAGCCCGTGGGAAATCAACAGTCTGTTGCCGGCGCTCGTGTATAATCTGTTCTTTTTACTTATCGGTCTGGCGTGGGGTAAAAAAGGGGAATAGAAGCGAAAAAGCTGCTTTTACAGCAAGCGGTTTGCTTGCAAAAAGCAGCGTAATATGCTATATTATAGACAAAGGACAACCGCCCACGTCGGTGGGTTGCCAAAGCTTTTATTGCGGAAGAACCGCCCTGTCACTAGGCAAAGATTAAGGGCGGTTTTCCTATGTCTGGGTTAGTAAGAAAAAAGCTGCTTTTACAGCAAGCGGTTTGCTTGCAAAAAGCAGCTTGATGTGCTATATTATAGACAAAGGACAACCGCCCACACGGTGAGTTGCCTTAGTGGAAAATTAGCTCAAGAAGCCACTCCGCCACCGGGCAATGTGTAGGAGTGGTTTTCTTATGTCTGGATTACTTGTTATATTGAAAAATAAATGTCAGTAATGCCAGGAGAAACATGCCGAAGGCCATCAGGTCCTTAAAGTCATAGTTCTTCATAAGCATCACCTCCATTCTACAAGAGAATGTCGGCAACACCACCCTGCAACACGGTTGTCAGTGTCTTGCCTTATTGTAACATATGTTAAGAGAACATACAACGAACGAATTGTGAATTCACGGTTGTATGTTTTTTCAGTTTTAGGCAGGAATTTTATCTGTAATGCTAGAATAGTTTTACATACATTTGCCGCAGATTTGCGCGGCAGCGGTCTTTTAATTTAAGGAGCAAGAGATGACAAAACGCTTTACTCATTTACATGTACATACGGAATACAGCTTGCTGGACGGCGCTTCGAAAATCCACGAGCTGGTGGCCTACGCTAAGGAGCTGGGCATGGACAGTCTGGCGATTACCGACCACGGCGCAATGTACGGCGCAGTGGAATTTTATCAGGAGTGTACCAAGGCAGGCATCAAGCCGATTATCGGCTGCGAGGTTTACCTGTCCAAGGGCTCGCATCTGGAAAAAAATAACCGCGGCATGTACCATTTGATTCTGCTGGCGGAGAACGATACAGGCTACCATAACCTGATGAAAATCGTTAGCATTGGTCAGCTGGAGGGCTTTTATTATAAACCGCGCGTAGACAAGGACGTGCTGCGAACGTATCACGAGGGCGTTATCTGTCTCAGTGCCTGCGTTGCCGGCGAGGTGCCGCAGATGATTTTGCAGGACAACCTGGAGGGAGCACGTCGCTGCATTCAGGAATATATCGATATTTTTGGCAAGGAAAATTACTTTTTGGAAATTCAGGACCATGATCTTGATGAGGAGCACAAGGTCAGCGCGGAGCTGAAGCAGCTGGCGCAGGAGTTCGGTCTTGGCCTGGTAGCGACAAATGATTTGCATTATGTGCAGCAAAAGGATGCCGCAGCGCAGGATATTCTGCTGTGCATTCAGACGACCAGCACGGTTGATGAGCCGGACCGTATGCGCTTTAACAACGACAGCTATTATCTGAAAAGCTATGATGAGATGGAGGCGCTGTTCGGCGATTGTCCGGAGGCTTTGAGCAATACCAATAAAATTGCTGACCGCTGCAACGTGAAGATGGAGTTCGGCCATCTGCTGCTGCCGGAGTTCCCGGTGCCGGAGGGCTTTGATGCCGTGAGCTATCTGCGTCACCTGTGCGAGGAGGCCTTGCCTAAGCGCTACGAGGTTGTGGATGAGAAGGTCCGCAAGCGTCTGGATTTTGAGCTGGACATCATCAACACTATGGGCTATGCTTGCTATTTCCTCATTGTCTGGGATTTTATCAATTATTGCCGTAGCCATGATATTCCGGTCGGTCCGGGACGCGGCAGTGCCGCAGGCAGTATCGTGGCCTATCTGCTGCGCATAACGAATATCGAGCCCTTGCGTTACCATCTGCTGTTCGAACGCTTTTTAAATCCTGAACGCGTCAGCATGCCTGATATTGATACCGACTTCTGCTATGTGAAGCGTAATCAGGTGCTGGATTATGTAGTGCGCCGTTACGGACAGGAGCGTGTGGCGCAGATTATTACCTTCGGCACACTGCAGGCGCGCGCGGCAGTGCGCGACGTCGGCAAGGCGTTGGGCATGAGCTACGGCGAGGTAGACGAAATCGCCAAGCTGATTCCGCGTGAGCTGGGCATTACGTTGGAGAAGGCGCTGAACGGCAGCAAGGACTTCCGTCAGGCATATGACTCGCGCCCGGAGGTCAAAAAGCTGATTGACCTTGCGCAAAGCGTGGAGGGCCTGCCGCGTAACGCAGGCACGCATGCCGCCGGTGTTATTATCGCGCCGCATAATATGAAAAATTACGTACCGCTGCAGCAGGGCAGTGAGGGTGGCGTCATCACCCAGTACGATAAAAATAAGGTAGAAGAGCTTGGTCTGCTGAAGATGGACTTTTTAGGCCTGCGCACGCTGACAGTTATTGGTGACTGCATTCGCTTTATCCGCGAAACTACGGGTGAAGAGGTTGATATTGATAATATACCGTTGGCAGATGAGGCGACCTGCGCAATGCTGCGCCGAGGTGAAACGGCCTGCGTTTTCCAGCTGGAGTCGGCTGGCATCACCAAGCTGGTTATGGATTTGGCTCCCGAAAGCTTTGAGGACCTGATTCCATTAGTGGCTCTGTACCGTCCGGGTCCTTTGGGCACCGGTATGGCAGAGGACTTTATCGCCGGCCGTCACGGACAGCGCACGGCGAAGGTATTACATCCGCTGATGGAGCCTATTTTGAAGGATACCTACGGCGTTATTCTGTATCAGGAGCAGGTTATGCAGATAACCTCCGCACTGGCAGGCTTTACGCTCGGTCAGGCAGATATTCTGCGCCGTGCGATGGGCAAGAAGAAGGCCAAGGAGCTGGATTCTATGCGCCAGTCATTTATTGACGGTGCCAAAAAGCTGCATGATATCCCCGAAGAGCTCAGCGACCAGATTTTCTCGCTCTTGCAGCACTTCGCCGGTTACGGCTTCAACAAATCACACTCCGTAGCCTATGCGCTGGTAGCCTATGAAACCGCTTATCTGAAGGCGCACTGGCGTCCGCAATTCTATGCGGCCTTCCTCAACAGCATTATCGGTGATGCGGATAAGGTGAGCTGGTATATCAACGTCTGTCGTAATGATAATGTCAAAATCCTGCCGCCGGATGTCAACGAAAGCGGTCACAACTTTACGGTACATAAAAATTCGTCTATCCGCTTCGGCCTGGCGGGCATCAAAAATACTGGTGATGCCGCAGTAGATGCCATTATCAGCGCCCGTAACGAGGGCGGTCCGTTCAAGAGTCTGACGGATTTCTGCTGCCGTGTGAATATGCGCGTGGTCAACAAGCGTGTTATCGAAAATATGATTAAATGCGGCGCAATGGATTCCTTCGGCGCCAGACGCTCGCAGATGCTGTCTATTATAGAGCAGGCGGTTGATTTGGGTGCCGCCTGCCAGAGGGACAAGGCTAACGGCCAGCTGGGGCTGTTCGGTGACGATAGCTTCGGCGTGACGGAAATCAAGCTGCCGCCGCTGCCGGAAATCCCCAAGCAGCTTATTCTGCAGAACGAAAAGGAAATTATCGGCTTTTACGTTACCGACCATCCGCTGAGCGATTACAAGCAGATGCTGCAGCGCTTCATGCCGCTGCACCAGTTCGGCGGTGAAACGCAGGTACAGGACGGACAGTTCGTGCGCGTGGCCGGTATTATTACGGACTGCACAATTAAAAATACCAAGCGCGGTGATACGATGGCCGTTCTGACGCTGGAGGATTTCAGCGGACGCTTCCCGGTTATCGTTTTCCCGCAGGCTTATCATACAAATGTCAAGGATATCTATGAGGACAGTATTGTGGCGATTGAAGGACGCTTCAGCGTGGATGAGCGTGAAAGCAAGATTATTGCCAACAGCGTGCGCGCTCTGCCGTCCAAGCCGCCTACGGAAATCCGCCTGCGCATCGAAGCGCATCTGGAAAATCTGCTGGTGCAGCGTGAGCTGATGCAGCTGTTTCAAAAATACAAGGGTGATGACTGCGTATACCTGCAGCTGATGGGCTCGCGTAAGCTTATCAAGACAACGCCTAACTTCTGGGTGAACAGCGAAGCACCGGGCTTTGCCGAGGACGTGGTCAAAATACTTGGTGAAAACTGTGTGGTAAAGAAAGATTGATGTAATTATTTGAGCTGTTTTTCATAAACTTTCATGATATACTTGCAAGTTTAAGTACAAAAATGCTAAAATAAAGAGAAGAATGTAAAAAAGCCGGAGCAGCAGCTCCTGTAATAAGCTTAAGGAGGCAGCAAATGAATATTCTCGTTTGTTTAAAACAAGTGCCGGATACGGCAAAAGTAAAATTTAACCGCGAAACCAATACCTTAGACCGTACGGGTGTAGAAAATATTATGAACCCCTATGACCGTCAGGCATTGGAGGTAGCACTGTGCCTGAAGGATAAGGAAGGCGCTAAGGTAACTGTACTGACCATGGGCCTGCCCCAGGCAACCGATATTCTGAAGGAAGCAGTCGCTATGGGCGCTGATGACGGCGTTCTGCTGAGCGACCGTGTTCTGGGCGGCAGCGATACTCTGGCAACCAGCCTGGCTCTGGCTGCTGCTGTAAAACATCTGGGCGAGTTCGACCTCGTGCTCTGCGGTAAGCAGGCAGTAGACGGCGACACCGCACAGGTTGGCCCGGAAATGGCAGAGCATCTGGGAATTCCTCAGATTACCGGCGCTCTGAGCCTGAGCTATGAAGACGGTAAATTTGTTGTTGTCCGCGAAAACGAAAACTATCAGCTGACTCTGGCTTGCGCCGCACCACTGCTGGTTACCGTAACCAAATCCGAAAAAGAGCCGCGTTTTGCCAGCATTAAAGGCAAAATGAAAGCACGTAAGGCTCAGATTCCTACTCTTACCGTTGCTGACCTGGATATTGATCCTGCAACCGTAGGCCTGAAGGGCTCTCCGACTAAGGTTAAAAAAGCCTTCACCCCGACCCCGCCTGAAATCAATGGCGAAATCATTACCGAAGCAGATGCTGATGCAGCAGTAGATATGCTGTTTGAAAAGCTGGTTAAGGCAGAGGTTATTACCCGCTAAGGTGAACCATGCTGATAAAAGTAAACAGGCAGCTTTGCTGTGGCTGTGAGGAATGTGTGGCGGTATGCCCGATGGGCGCTGCAACGCTGCGTGAGGGCAAGGCGCAGATTGATATGCAGCAGTGTGTCTGCTGCGGTGCCTGCATCCGCGAATGTCCCATGGAGGCTATAGCTATTGCCGAAACTGACGATACTGAAGATAACGAATAGGAGTGTGTAAATATGTGGGTTATTGCTGAACAGGAAAATGGTCAGCTGATGAATGTTACCTTTGAGCTGTTGGGCGCTGCCAAAGAGCTGTGTGCCAAGCTGGAGGAAAAATGCTGTGCGGTACTGGTGACCGCTGCTGCAGGCGAGCTGCCGCAGCAGCTGATTGCTGCCGGCGCTGATGTTGTTTATGTTGTTGAGGATGCTAAATACGCAGATTATGATACCGAGTTATATACCGATGCTATCTGCCAGCTGTCCAAAAAATATGATCCGGCTTCCATTATGTTCGGTGCTACCGATGACGGGCGTGACCTGGCTCCGCGTGTTGCAGCACGTCTGCATACCGGCCTGTGCGCTGACTGCACTGCTCTGGATGTAACCGATGACAAGCTCGTTGCCTGGACTCGTCCCGCACTGGGCGGCAATATCTGCGCTACCATCATCTGCGACGTTAACCGTCCGCAAATGGGTACCGTTCGTCCTAAAGTATTCAAACCGGCAGAAATGGACAACAACCGCACCGGTGAGGTTATTGCCTTCACTCCGGAAGCAGGCGCTGTAAGCCGTGTTGAACTGGTTAAAAAAGAAGCTCTGAGCAGCGAAAACGCTGTTAAGATTGATGAAGCTGATATGATCGCAGCAGGCGGCCGCGGCTTCGGCAGCAAGGAAAATTTCGACGTGCTGGAACAGCTGGCTGCTCTCTTTGAAAATTCCGCAGTAGCAGGCACCCGTGCCGCTATTGATGAGGGCTGGCTGACTCACTCCCAACAGGTCGGCCAATCCGGTAAATCCGTTACTCCGCATATCTACTTTGCCTGCGGCATCAGCGGTGCTATCCAGCATCTGTCCGGCATGAAGGACAGCGATATCATCATCGCTATCAACAAGGATGCAGAGGCACCGATTTTCACCGTTGCTAATTATGGCATCGTAGGTGATGTAAACGTAATCTTGCCGAAGCTGATTGAAAAAATCAAAGCTTACAAGGCTTAATACAATTACCTGATTTACAGGAGGCATTCTAGTATGTGGAAAACAATTTATATTGCCCACACTGAGGAACAAGCCCAAAAAATAAAGCAAATGCTGACGGAAAACGGCTTTTTGGTACAGCTGAAAAGTGCCGGAGGCAAGCATAATAAGGCTTATGAAATCTGCCTGCCGGTTTCGGAGGCAGAGGATGCCTATGAGGTTTTGTGTGAGAATAAGTTTCAGTACTGAGGAGGCGCAGTCCTGATGAAGAAAACGAAGATTATCTGTACAGTAGGTCCCAGCACGGACAATGTAGAGCTGTTGCGTAAGATGATGCTTGCAGGCATGGATTTGGCACGCTTCAACTTTTCGCACGGCAATCATGAGGATCATAGCAAAAGGCTGCAGCTGGTGCGCCGGGCATCAGAAGAGGCCGGTAAGGTAATTGCTACGATTGCAGATACCAAAGGCCCGGAAATGCGCCTGGGCATGTTTGCCGAAAGCAAAATCGAGCTGAACGAGGGCGATGATTTCTGCCTGACTACCGAGGATTATCTGGGCGACCGCCATATGGCACACGTCAATTATGCCGGTCTGCCGCAGGAGGTAGAAATAGGCAGCAATATTCTGCTGGCCGACGGACTGCTTTCCTTAAAGGTTGTGCGCATTGACGGCTGCAAGATTTATACCAAGGTGGTCAACGGCGGTGAGCTGAGCTCGCGCAAACGTGTGGCCTGCCCCGGTATCGAGCTGAAGCTGCCGTTTTTGTCGGAGCAGGACAAGGCAGATATTCTTTTTGCTGTCGAGCATGATATGGATTACATTGCGGCATCCTTCGTGCAGAAGGCCGATGATGTTATCGCTATCCGTAAAGTGCTTGAGGAAGCAGGCTCTTCCATCGGGATTATTTCCAAAATCGAGAATGAGGCCGGTGTGCAGCATATCGATGAAATTATCGGCGTATCCGACGGCATTATGGTTGCCAGAGGCGACCTGGGCGTAGAGATACCGACCGAGGATGTACCTTTGGTACAGAAGGATATTATCGCGCGCTGCAACAAGGCGGGCAAGCCTGTTATTACGGCTACGCAGATGTTGGAAAGCATGATTAACAGCTATCGTGCAACCCGTGCCGAGGCCAGCGACGTTGCCAACTCTATTTTTGACGGCAGCGACGTTATTATGCTGAGCGGCGAAACTGCCAGCGGCAAATATCCGCTGGAGGCTGTGCAGACGATGGCTAAGATTGCCGTTCGCACGGAAAATGCGCTTGATTATGTTCATATCTTTCAGAAAAAGGGCATCAGCGAGCGCATCCATTCTACCGATGCCATCAGCCATGCTACAGTGCAGATTTCTCAGGAAATAAAGGCAGATACTATTCTTACGATTACCGAATCAGGCTTTACGGCGCGTATGATTGCCAAATATAAGCCTCAATGTACTGTTGTTGCTGTATCACGCTTGCCTGAGCGCGTGCGTGCGATGCAGCTTTATTGGGGTGTGCTGCCGCTTTTGGGGCCATACTCCACAAATACTGATGAAATGATAGAGCTGTCTTTGCAGTGTGCTTTGCATCACTCCGTGATTAAGGACGGCGCATCTGTTGTTATAACTGCCGGCGTGCCTATCGGTACTCCGGGCAGTACAAATCTGATTAAGGTGGTTACAGTGGGTACCAAACTTATCAGCGGTACCGGTATCGGCAGCAAGACTGTCACCGGCCGTATCTGCGTAGGCAGAACTGCGGCAGATTTCAAGGACAAGCTCCAAAAGGGCGATATACTTGTAGTTGATGTGCTGAACGATGAGTTTGTACCGCAGGCTGCTGCCAAGGCAGCAGCGATTATCGCCGAAGAGGGCGGCCTGACATCCTCCACCGCTATTGTTGCCGTAACCTGCGGTCTGCCTGTTATCGTAGGCGTGGAGAAAGCAACCTCCAAGCTGGCCGACGGCCTGCTGGTAACGGTGGATCCTGTTTCCGGTGACGTCTACGAAGGCGATATTAACCTGTAGGAATATGGTAACAGAACTTATTTTAGAAACATGTATTGCTCTGCGTGACGGCAGAGAACAAAACGCCTGCACAGCTTTTTCGGGTATTATTGCTGAAGCAGCAGATAATGAAGCATTACAAGCAATCAGCTGCTGTCTGCTGGTGGCCTTACGCCACCGGCAACGGCAGCTTTTTGCGGCTTGGATGCAGGAAAGCAGGCCGCGTTTGGAGCAGCTGTTGGTCAATCCGCAGCTGGCACATCAGGGCGGCAGCGTTCTGCTGCGGCTGACGTTTGCCGTGTGCGACAGGCGCCTGGATGAAGTGCGTCCTATGCTTGCACTGCTGGTGCGGTGCTGGCTGCGGACGTACGCCGGCGATACTGCAGTGCTGCAGGAATTTATGGGCGAATGGCTCAGTCTGGCGGCGCGTATGGCACGCAGGCGGTGGCGCGAGGAGACGGCGTTTCTGCTGCGTGAGGCCGGGCGCTGGCTTTTAAAGCAGCAGGACCTGCAACGGTGGGCGTGGAGCCTGCAGCAGCTGCAGCTGCATTTCGTCGTGTACGCACGCTGGGATGGCTTTGACAAGGCCTGCAGAATTTACAGGGAGCTGACGCTTCTGTACCGCCTGCTGCTGCGGCGTGTGCCGAAGGCACAACCTGCGCGGCAGACAGCGCTTCTGCAGCTGCTTTTGCGTCACCTGCGTGATGTAACCGCTAACGTATCGCGTTCGGCGATGCTGGATGATGCGGATATCTTTCGCCAATGGTACAGCTTTTTCTGGCAGCTGACTGCCGACGACAAGAGCGCCAGAGAGGAGCTGCTGCGGCTGCTGCAGCTTGCTATCACCTATTGGCAGCAGACCATGCCCAAAACCAGCCGCAAGCAGGCAGTACTCCTTAAGGATTTGCTGCAGCCGAACCTGATTGACGGGCAATACGCATTGTTATTACAAAAAATTATATAAATCCTGAAGACAGGAGGTAGAAAATATGTCAAAGATTGTCGTAGTAGGTAGCTGTAATATTGATATTACTGTTGAATGTGACCGCTGGGTGCATCCCGGAGAAACTATTTTCGGCAACCGCCTGACCGTTTCTCCCGGCGGCAAGGGTGCCAACCAGGCTGTTGCTGCAGCCCGCCTGGGAGCAGATGTTATGATGGTCGGCTGCATCGGTGATGATGTGTACGGCCAGCTGGTATTGAAGGCTTTAAAGGAAAATAACGTTGATTCCACCTATGTGAAGGTGCTGCCGGGTGAAAACAGCGGTACCGCACACATTACCGTAGCGGAGGACGATAACACGATTATCGTTATCAAGGCTGCCAATGACCTGGTATCCCCGTCGCTGATTGATGAAGCGTGGGAGGATATCAGCAAGGCAGACATGGTGCTCTTGCAGCACGAAATTCCTGCCGCTACTAACGCTTATGTTATCGAAAAATGCGCAGCGCACGGTGTACCTGTGCTGCTGAACCCCGCACCTGTTGCTCCGGTGCCGCAGGCTCTGCTGGATAAGATCACTTATCTGACTCCCAACGAGCACGAGGCAGCAACATTGTTTGCCGGTAAGGGCAAGGCGGATATCCTTGATCAGAACCAGGGCAAGGTGATTATGACGCTGGGCAGCAAGGGTGTTGCCTATGCAGAAAAGGGACAGGTTATTACTGTTCCCGGCTTTAAGGTAAAGCCCGTTGACACTACGGGTGCAGGCGACACCTTTAACGGTGCCTTTGCTGTTGCCCGTGCAAATGGCAAATCCATGCAGGAAAGCATCAGCTTTGCCAATGCTGCCGCAGCTCTTTCGGTGCAAAAGCTGGGAGCACAGGGCGGTATGCCTTATTTACATGAAGTAGAGGAGATGCTTAAGTAATGCAAAAGGGTGGAATGTTGAACAGCTCTATTGCGAAGGTGCTGGCTGATTTGGGCCACACCGACACTATCGTTATCGGTGACTGCGGTCTGCCTGTGCCTGCAGGCGTGCAGAAAATCGACCTGGCTCTGAAGCCGGGAACTCCTTCCTTCCTGGAGGTTGTTGAGGAAGTAGCCAAGAATATGGTTATCGAAAAGGTAGAAATTGCAGCGGAAATGGAAGGCAGAAATCCTGCTGTCTACGGCGCTATGAAGCAGCTTTTCACTGAAGAGCAGTGGATTATCGATGCAGACCACGAAGCCTTCAAGGAGGCAACCAAGCATGCAAAATGCATTATCCGCACCGGCGAAATTACTCCTTTTGCCAATGTGATTCTGCACAGCAATGTTTTCTTTTAAAAATTAGCGTAAGGTAGGAATAAGGAAAAGTATGGAGATTGAATTAAGAAATATCCATAAGGCCTTTGGTTCTAATGAGGTGCTCAAGGGTGTTGACCTGAAGCTTAAAAGCGGTGAGGTACACGCTCTGATGGGTGAAAACGGTGCCGGCAAATCAACACTGATGAATATCCTGACGGGTATTCACAAGCAGGATAAGGGACAGATTTTTGTCGACGGCAAGGAAATCAGCTTCAAAAATCCTCTGGAGGCAGAAGCTTACGGCATCGCCTTCATCCATCAGGAGCTGAATATCTGGCCGAACCTGAGCATTCTGGAAAACCTGTTTTTGATGCACAGCGTAACCAACGGCATGGGTATCCTGGATTTTAAGGCTATGCGTGCTATGGCAGAGCAGAAATGCCGTGAAATTGAAATTGAGCTGCCACTGGATATGGAAGCCGGCGAATGCTCGGTAGGACAGCAGCAGATGACGGAAATCGTCCGTAACCTTCTGCTGGATGCCAAGGTTGTTATTATGGACGAGCCTACGGCGGCGCTGACAGAAAGAGAAACAGAAAAGCTCTTTGAGGTTATGCGCTCCCTGAAAAAACGTGGTGTAGCAATGGTGTATATTTCGCACCGTATGGAAGAGGTTACGCAGAACTGCGACACGATTACCGTTATGCGTGACGGCGTATCCGTTGCAACCAAGCCTGTTAAGGAATACAGCATGGAGCAGATTGTCCGCGATATGGTAGGACGCTCCATTACGGAATTTTATCCCGACCGCCGCAATAAGCCGGGCGAGGTGCTGCTGGAGGTTAAGCACTTTGAACAGCCGGGAGTTTTCCATGATATTAACTTTAACTTGCGCAAGGGCGAGATTTTGGGCTTTGCCGGCCTTATGGGCAGCGGCCGTACCGAAATCATGCGCGCCGTTTTCGGCGTTGATCCTCATGCAGGCGGCGAGCTGGTTTTCAAGGGCGAGCCTTTGAAGATTACCAAGCCTGAGGATGCTATTAAGGCAGGATTGGGCTTCGTAACCGAAAACCGCAAAACAGAGGGCCTGATTCTGGACTTCTCCATTTTGCGTAACATTGCTCTGCCGAGTGTTGACAGCTTTGCCCAAAGCGGTGTCATCAATTTTAATATTCTTAATGATTTTGCCGATAAAATGGCAAAAAAGCTGGGCGTAAAGACCAGCAGCCTGGACCTTGAGGCCGGTGCGTTGTCCGGCGGTAACCAGCAGAAGGTGGTTATTGCCAAATGGGTTGGCAGACACCCGGAGGTCATTATTATGGATGAGCCTACCCGTGGTATCGACGTAGGTGCAAAACGCGATATATATGAGCTGATGAACGAGCTTACTGCAAGTGGCGTTTCGATTATTATGGTTTCTTCGGAGCTGCCGGAGGTATTGGGCATGAGCGACCGAATCGTCGTTGTCCACGAAGGCCGCATTGCCGGCGAGCTGCTGCACGATGAAGCAGACCAGGAAAAAATCATGACACTTGCAACGGGAGGGCAATAAAAAATAATGGATGTAAAAGCAATCTTAAAAAAATCCGGTTCCATAATCGGACTTATTGTGTTGTTTGTGGTCATTTCCTGCCTTAACGGCAGCTTTATCGATCCCAGCAACCTGAAAAACCTGCTGCGTCAGGTTTCTATCAATGCCTTAATTTCCTTTGGCATGACCTTTGTTATCTTAACCGGCGGTATTGATTTGTCCGTCGGCAGTATTCTGGCGCTTTCCAGTGCACTCATGGGCAGCTTTATCAAGGGCGGTATGGATCCTGTATTCGGTATCGTGCTGGCCTGCCTCATCGGTGCTGCACTGGGCAGTGTCAACGGCCTGGTAATTACCTACGGCAAGGTGGCGCCCTTTATCGCAACCTTGGCGACGATGACTATTTTCCGTGGTCTGACTTTGGTATATACCAACGGCAACCCTATCAGCAGTCTGTCCGAGGATGACCGATTCCTGGAATTTGGCCAGGGCTATGTTGCCGGTCTGCCGGTTCCTGCTATTATGATGCTGATTATGTTTTTCATTTTGTGGTTCATCCTGCACAAAACTCCGCTGGGACGCAAAACCTATGCTGTCGGCGGTAATGAGAAGGTTTCCTTCATTGCAGGTATCAAAATCAACCGCATTAAAATATTTGCTTATACCGTAACAGGTTTCCTTTGCGGTATGGCAGGCGCTATTCTTACCAGCCGTCTGAACAGTGCTCAGCCTACTGCCGGTACCGGCTATGAGCTGGATGCTATCGCAGCTGTAGTATTGGGTGGCACCAGTCTTTCCGGCGGTAAGGGCCGCATCTTCGGTACCATTATCGGTGCGCTGATTATCGGCACTCTGAACAATGGTCTGAATATCTTAAACGTATCCAGCTTTTACCAACAAGTTGTCAAAGGTATAGTAATTTTGCTGGCTGTGCTGATGGACAGAAAGAAAAACTAAGCGTGATGCGGACGTAAAGCACCATCCAGTGCTTTTCAGCCGCAGCCTGCTTAATTCAAGTTTTTGTCCGCATAGTAATTTCTAATTCCGGGAGGTATTTTCTCACATGAAAAAAATTTTATTGGTATTAACCTGCATTGTAGCAATGGCTATGATGATTGTCGGCTGCGGCGGCAGCGACAAGAAGGATGCTGCAAAAGGCAACGACAAGAAAATCACCATTGGCTTCTCCGTATCCACTCAAAACAATCCGTTCTTCGTTTCCCTGGCTAAAGGCGTAGAAGCTAAGGCTAAGGAGCTGGGCGTAACTGTAAAGGTTGTTGACGCTCAGAACGATCCTGCAAAGCAGGCTAATGATATTGCTGACCTGCTGCAGCAAAACATCAGCGTTCTGCTGGTTAACCCTGTTGACTCTGATGCAATTTCTACGTCCGTAAAGGCTGCCAACAAGGCTAACATCCCTGTTATCTGCCTCGACCGCAGTGCTAACCAGGGTGATGTAGCATGCCTGGTTGCTTCCGATAACGTAAAGGGCGGCGAAATGGCTGCTGATTACATTATCAAAAAGCTGGGCGAAAAGGTTAAGGTTGCTGAGCTGGAGGGTATCCCCGGTGCCAGCGCTTCCCGTGAACGCGGCGAAGGCTTCCACAAGCTGGCTGACAGCAAGCTGACCGTTGTTGCTAAACAGACTGCTGAATTTGACCGCAGCAAGGGCCTGACTGTAGCAGAAAACATGCTGCAGGCTAACCCGGACATCAAAGCTATTTTCGCTCAGAACGACGAAATGGCTTTGGGTGCAATCGAAGCTGCTAAGAGTGCTGGCAAGCAAATCTTCATCGTTGGCTTTGACGGCACTGCTGACGGCGTAAAGGCTGTAGAAAGCGGCGCTATGAGCGCTACTATCGCTCAACAGCCGGAAATCATGGGCCAGCAAGGTCTGGAAGTAGCTGTTAAAGCTGCTAAAGGCGAAAAAGTAGAAGCTAAGATTTCTGCTCCGCTGAAGCTCATCGAAAAGAAATAATAGCCGCTTAATTTATATTAACCTGACAACTTGAAGCAATAATGCCTCTGCGCGTTCGCGTGGGGGCATTTTGTTATGGTGAAAGATGATACATTTTTGTGAGCGTTATTTACAAAATTATTTGCCGCACTTGACAAAAAGCGCTGCATTTTATATACTAACAGTTAAGCTAAGAAGAAGAGTAGTAGTCTGCAACCTCAGCGAGCCGTGACAGTGCAAGGCGGCAAAGGCGGATGAAGGCACTTTGGAGCTGTAAAAGTATATTGATTGAGGCGGGCTGCATTTTTTGCAGTCAAGCAGGGTGGAACCGCGGAGTCCGAGCTGTATGCACTCCGTCCCTGTAACATTTAAGTTACGGGGACGCGGGTGCTTTTTGTTTTTCGGACCAAGCTGCTGCCATTGCCGTCTTTGTAACAAATATAGGAGGTAAAACATGGATTTTCAGACAATTATTTTGAAGCTGCAAAAATTCTGGGCAGGCCAAAACTGCATTATGGCACAGCCCTATGACATCGAAAAAGGCGCAGGCACAATGAACCCGTCTACCTTTTTACGCGTACTCGGACCTGAGCCCTGGCGTGTGGCTTACGTAGAGCCTTCCCGCCGCCCGGCTGACGGCCGTTACGGTGATAACCCAAACCGTCTGTTCCAGCATCATCAGTTCCAGGTTATCGTTAAGCCCTCTCCGGAAAACATTCAGGAGCTGTATCTGCAGAGCCTGGCTGAGCTCGGCATTCATCAGGAGGAGCATGATATCCGCTTTGTAGAGGATAACTGGGAATCTCCGACTCTGGGCGCTTGGGGCCTTGGCTGGGAGGTTTGGCTGGATGGTATGGAAATCACCCAGTTCACCTACTTCCAACAGGTAGGCAGCATTGACGTTAAGCCTGTTACCGTTGAAATCACGTACGGCCTGGAGCGTCTGGCTATGTACATTCAGGGCGTAGAAAACGTATTCGATATCCAATGGGTTGGCGACATTACCTACGGTGACGTTTTCCACACCAACGAGGTAGAGCAATCCTTCTACAACTTCCAGGTAGCAGACACCGCGCTGCTGTTTGACCTGTTCGACAAATATGAAGCAGAAGCTAAGCGCGTTATTGAGCTTGGTTATATCCGTCCTGCTTATGATTACGTTCTGAAATGCTCCCATGCATTCAACCTGCTGGATTCCCGCGGAGCAATCAGCGTAAGTGAACGTACTGCCTACATCGGCCGTGTACGTGCGATGGCCCGCCTGTGTGCAAAGGCTTATGTAGCACAACGTGAAGAAATGGGCTTCCCGCTGCTCAAGAAAGGGGAGAATAAATAATGGAAAAATTACTTTTTGAAATCGGTACAGAAGAGATTCCTGCGAAATTTATGCCTGCCATTCTGGCACAATTAAAGGATTTGACAGAAAAGAAAATGACTGAGCTGCGTATTCCCTTCGAAGCAGTTAAAACCTATGGCACTCCCCGTCGTATGACCTTCATTGCCAGCGGCGTTGCCGAGGCTCAGGAGGACAGCACTGTTGAGGCTAAAGGTCCTTCCGCAAAAATCGCTTTCGTAAGCGGCGCTCCCTCTAAAGCAGCTATCGGCTTTGCTCGCGGCCAAGGAGTTGACGTAAAAGAGCTCGTTGTTCGCGATGATTATGTATATGCTGTTAAGCATCTGGCAGGCCAACCGGTTAAGGATTTGCTGCCGGGCCTGCTGACTGATATCCTCACCAGCCTGAACTTCCCGAAAAACATGCGTTGGGCAGATCATGAATTCAAATTCGTCCGTCCGATTCGTTGGCTGGTTGCACTGTTCGGCGATGAAGTTATCCCTGTTGAAATTACCGGCGTAAAATCCGGCAAATTCAGCCGCGGTCACCGCTTCCTGCGTCCTTCCGCACTGGATAACGCTAAAGCTCATGAGTCCATCGGCGATGCTGCCAAGGCTCTGTTCGACACTGTAAAGAGTAAGGCTAAGAACGCTGTAGCTTCCGCTGCTATCGGCACCATCGGCGCTGTAGAAATCCCTGATGCTGATTCCTATGAAAAGGTTATGTATGACAACTATGTAATGGTTGACCAGGACGCTCGCCGTGAGCTGATTCGTCAACAGGTTACTGACCTGGCAATTGCCGAAGGCGGTCATGCAGAAATCAATGAAGACCTGCTGGAGGAAGTAAACTATCTGGTAGAATGGCCGACTGCTCTGTGCGGCAAATTCGAAGAAAAATTCCTTGCTCTGCCGAAGGAATGCATCATCACCCCGATGCGAGAGCATCAGCGTTACTTCCCGGTACTGGCAGAGGACGGCTCCCTGCTGAACAAGTTCATCACCGTCCGCAACGGCGGCAAGGAGCATTTGGAAATTGTTGCTCACGGTAACGAGCGCGTACTGCGTGCACGTCTGAGCGACGCTGAATTCTTCTTCAACGAAGACAGAAAACAAACTTTGGCTGACCGTCTGGAAAAACTCAAAACTGTTTCCTTCCAGGAAGGCCTGGGCAATATGAACGATAAGAGCAAACGTCTGGTACAGGCTGTTGATATGCTGGCTATGGCTATCAATGCCAAGGTTGATAAAGAAAAGCTGGAGCGCACCGCTCTGCTGTGCAAATGCGACCTGGTAACCGGCATGGTTATCGAATTCACCGAGCTGCAGGGCGTTATGGGCCGCGAATATGCTAAGCTCGACGGTGAAGCTCCTGAGGTTGCACTGGGTATTTACGAGCATTATCTGCCGCGCTTTGCCGGTGACGAGCTGCCGACTACCGATATCGGCCGTCTGACCGGTATTGCCGATAAACTGGACAACATCTGCGCTACCTTCAGCCGCGGTCTGGCTCCGACCGGCTCTCAGGATCCGTACGCACTGCGCCGTCAGGCTCTGGGCATCATCAACATTTTACTGGACGGCAACTACCATGTATCCCTGTACAAGGTTATCGCCGGCGCTCTGTACCTGCTGAACATCCCGGCAGAGGACACCAAAAAGCTCGTACCGCAGATTGCTGAGTTCATGAAACAGCGCCTGCGCAATATGCTGATGGATCAGGGCATCCGTTATGACGTAGTTGACGCAGTTCTGGCTGACCAGATGAACGACGATTTCACCGATCTTGTTGCCCGTGCTAAGGCTCTGAACAGCTTTGTTGCTTCCGCAGAGGCTCCGGCACTGATTCAGGCTGCAACCCGTGTTGCTAACCTGTGCAAGAAGATTGAAGAAGAATCTGCAATCAACCCGCAGCTCTTTGCAGTTGAAGCTGAAGGCGCTCTGCACAATGCTGCTATGGCAGCCAGCAAGGAAGTGCTGGTTGCAGCAACCAAGTATGACTATGCTGCAGTTATGGCTGAAGCAGTTAAGCTGGTTGACCCGATTAACAAATTCTTCGAAGACGTTATGGTTATGGACGAGGACGTTCGCGTGAAGAACAACCGTCTGGCACTCTTGGCAGCAGTTAAGGATATTACCCATGCTGTAGGTGACCTGAGCGTTATCGTACAATAATAAAAACTAAGGAGATTAGTCTAATGGAACAATTTAATGCAGAAGCAAAAGCACTTGTAGAAATGCAGAACGAATACGTTTTGCTCACCAGCAAAAACCCCAGCGAAATGTGCCACGATGATTTCATCCGCGCAGAAGAGCTGAACGTACAGATCAAGGACGCAACCAAGGTTATGGCTGCGTTGGCAATCGAATTTGCTGGCTACAAAAAAGACGAAAAAGGCCTGTGGGTAGAAAAATAATTCTCTCGCTGTGCTTTTTAACAGCCTTTGGGGCTTAAGACCATAAGCCTGGCGTGATTGTTTTTGTAATTTAACCGGTCTCTGATATGCTATTACATATAGCTGTCGGAGGCCGGTTTTATTTTTTAGCTTTTTGAGTAATAAAAAAGCATCGGAGCCCCTGACCATTATCGGTCGGGACTCCGATACTGAGAAAAGAAGTGTTTTATGAATGTAAGGCATCAGCTGTTACAGCTTTGCCGCCCACAATCCGTGCAGATTGCAATAAGCATAAGCGGCGAGCGGAGCTGCACCCTCGGCAAGAGCGAAAACAGCCTCCGGCTTGTCACCGGGCTTTAAGATATAGCGCTGACCGCCATGAGTTGTCTGCAGATAAATCCATTGGATGTAGTGCTTTTCAATCATGGGATGCTCCACGCTGCCTACAGCTACACGCACAGTGCTGCCGTCAACGGTAATTACGGGCACATGCTTTTCCTGCGCTGCGTCTTCAGTGTTGGCAACAAGCTCCTGCATGGGCTTGCCGCAGCAGACAAGCTCACCGCCGCCGTCGTGAATCAGGCCGACAATATTACCGCAAATACTGCATTTTAAAAATTTTACTGTCATTGTGCATCGCTCCTTTCGCAAAATAAAACCTTTATAGACCCGGAAACTCAATGTCCCTAACTTAATTATAGCTTATGTTATATGAAAAGTATATAGCTTTACAGAAAATGTTGCACACTTCTCACAATTACAGGAAAGATGCAAAGTGATATTTTGGCGTTATGTAGGCTGCGGAATTGATGTAAAGCATTATCTTAGCGTGCTGCTGTTTCTTTGCAGGCTGTTTTTGTGATATAATTAGATATATATACAATAAAATCGAAAAAGTCAGGTGGAAATATATGAAGCAGATAATTCCTGTAAAACAGGGGGATAATATTACGTTAACTGTCAATGGTCTTGGCAGCAGCGGCGAGGGCGTTGGCAAGTATGAAGGATTTACAGTCTTTGTCAAAGGCGCGCTGCCGGAGGAAGAGGTGCGCGTAACTATTACGCTGGTGAAGAAAAGCTATGCAGTTGGTGCGCTGGAGGAGATTGTCAAAGCATCTGCCGAGCGCGTGGAGCCTGCGTGTCCGGTGTATAAGGAATGCGGCGGCTGTCAGCTGCAGCATTTGAGCTACAAGGGACAGCTGGAGTGCAAGCGTCAGCAGGTGCAGGATGCGCTCACCAGAATCGGACATCTTAATTTAGAGGCATTGCCGGTGTTGGGGGCGGCGGAGCCGTGGAGCTACCGCAACAAAATGCAGTTCCCCGCGGCAGCGGATGCTGAAGGTGTGCTGCAGATAGGCTGTTATGCGACGGCAACACACAGCGTCGTAGATACGGATGCCTGCATGATTTCCAAAGAGGCGAACAATGCAATTATGAAAACAGTGCGCACCTGGATGCAGCATTATAACATCAGCGCCTATGACGAAAAGACAGGCAAAGGACTTGTGCGCCATATTATGGGACGCGTGGGCGTACACAGCGGCGAAGTGATGGCGGTTATTATTACCTCTGGCTATGACATTCCGCACCGCGGCGTGCTTATTGAATGGCTGAAACGCCATGTTCCGGGACTTGTGAGCGTAGTGCAGAACATCAACAAAAAACAGACGAACGTGGTCATGGGCAGCAAGACGCGCGTGCTGTACGGACCGGAATCGATTAAGGACAGTCTGGGCAGCCTGAGCTTCCATATTTCCGCGCAGGCCTTCTTCCAGGTGAACAGCGAGCAGGCAGAAAAGCTGTATAACAAAGCGCTGGAGTTTGCGGCGCTGAGCGGCAAGGAAACCGTGGTGGACGTTTACTGCGGTACAGGTACGATTTCTCTGTATCTTGCACGTCACGCCAAACAGGTTTATGGTATCGAGATTGTAGCGCCTGCGATTGAAAACGCCAAGAAAAATGCAGAAGAAAATAAATGCGCTAATGCGGAATTTATCTGCGGCGATGCTGCTGTGGAGCTGCCGAAGCTGCTTGCAGGCGGCGTGCGTCCGGACGTTGTGGTAGTGGATCCTCCGCGTGCGGGCTGCGAGCAGAAGGTGCTGGCAGCGATTGCCGAGGTGCAGCCTGAGCGCGTTGTTTATGTGTCCTGCAATCCTGCGTCCTTGGCACGTGATTTGGCGTTTATGGAGCAGCATGGGTATAAGGCGATTGTAGCGCAGCCGGTGGATATGTTCCCGATGACGAGCCATGTTGAGACTGTAGTACTTTTGTCAAAACTAAACGCCAAGCAGCATATCGAGGTGGAGTTGAATCTGGACGAGCTGGATTTGACATCGGCGGAGAGTAAAGCCACCTATGATGAGATCAAAGCCTATGTGCTGGAAAAGCACGGTCTAAAGGTGTCCAGCCTGTATATCTCCCAGGTCAAACGGAAGTGCGGGTTGGATGTGGGACAGAACTATAACCTGTCAAAGAAGGAAGATGCTAAAGTGCCGCAGTGTCCGCCGGAAAAGGAAGCGGCGATTATGGAGGCGCTGAAATATTTTCGGATGAGCTGAAGGAGGAACGACATGGGATGGACTGGGCTATGTGAGATGCGGAAATTATTACTTTCCAGACATTCCGGATATGTGATTTTCTCTTGGGCTAGCGTAAAGTTTTTGTAGGAAAAACGGGAAATAAAAATAAAAGAGAACACCAAATTGTGTTATGATTAAGTG